>Ga0209066_10000564_pt1 | contig 53191 bp, 53 predicted proteins | sample All_14_2_FD_187198 | JGI IMG/M metagenome (GOLD analysis project Ga0209066, IMG submission 187198) | Freshwater microbial communities in response to fracking from Pennsylvania, USA - Allegheny Zone_MetaG_DW_15 (SPAdes) (version 2) ...
AGCAAAAAGTGGACGATGCCGATTCGAGATTGGAAAGCCGCGCTGACTCGATTTACTATTCAGTTCGACGACCGGATGAACAACGTTTAACTCAAACCCCGTTTACACAAAATTCCGGACACGCTCGACCAGCCGCGCAATTCGGTTTCAACCGACAAGACAATCAGTTCCAAAATGCCTGCAATGGGCTCCCCTCGAATCAGTCCGGCGAGGGCGGCATTGCGTAGGACGGTCGCTTCCTCGGCATTTTTGCGTTCGGAGACGTCGCGGGCGAAACCGACGGTGCCCATCAGTTGACCGTGATCGTCGATCACCGGGGCCTTGTAGGTTTCAAACCAGCACAATTGACCCTGGTTACTGCCTTGTTCTACGACAGTTTTAGGTAGTCTTTGGCGCATCACCTCTTGATCGTCTGCCCGATAACGCTCGGCGAGATGGGGGGGCCAGACGTCGAGGTCGGATTTGCCGATCAGCGTTTGGCTGTGGGGGATGGCGGCCATGCTGGCAAAAGGTTGATTGACCGCCAGAAAACGCGATTCCGTGTCTTTGAGCCAGACCAGGAAGGGGAAATTGTCGAGCAGGGCGCGCTGGTAGTGCTCATTGCGCAAGGTCTGGGCCAGTCGGCTGTCTTGCGGGTTGATCAGGGCAATCCGTTCGAGCAGGGCGTCGTCGATCAGGTCCAGTTCGAGGGGGCGCATCAGGGCATGTTCAGAGAGCAGGCCGACGGCATGACCCTCAGGGTCGACGGCGATCAGATGGCGAATATTGCGCGTGTTCATTTCCTCGGCAGCCTGGGCCAGCGAGCGGTCCAGGGCGATCGTGATGGCCGGCGCGGTCATGACCTGGCCGACAGTTGAATCGCCAGGGGTGTGGTTGAACAGGCGAACGATGTCGCGCTCAGTCAGGATACCCACCGGACGACGTTTGTCGACGATGACTATGCAACTGGCCCGGGCGGCCTCCATCGCTGTCAGGGCGGCAGCGAGCGGAGCATCCGGCCCCAGACGGGGGAACATGCGATCCATTAACGCGTCAACGTCGTTCAGGTGACGGAAAAAATCGGCGCCAAGGTGTTTTCGGAAATCTGATTCGCTGACCACGCCACAGGGCTGGCCGGCTTCATCGATGACGACAATGTGACGAATGCCATGCCGCGCTGCCGTGCGATAGGCGGTGCGGAAGGGCGTGTCGGCCGGGACGCTATGCACCGGAGAGGTCATGATCTCCGTCACCGGCAAGGCTTTGTCACGCAGCTGGCGCATGGCGTGCAGGATGTCGCCTTCGGTGACGATGCCGGCGATCTGCCCATCGGCGATGACGATCAGCGACGACTCGCCGCGCTCAGCCATCCAGCGCGCCGCTTGCGCCAGGGAAGTTTCCGGCGTAATGCGGCTACTGGGCGATGAAATGAGATTGATGATATTTGGCACTACAACCCTCCATCGCGCCCATTGTAGGCAGGAGGAGGGTCAATAAGCTAGTGATACGGAGGGCTCTTGATTGTCTGTCAGAATCTTGGCTTCAGGCGATAATTCATTCGGAATTCACGAGCACAGAAAGATCGATATGAGTACTTATGCCATCGGTGATATTCAGGGTTGTTATGAGACACTCTGTCGTCTGCTGGCGCATTGCCGCTTTGATCCGGCGGCTGACCGTCTCTGGCTGGTTGGGGATCTGGTGAATCGCGGGCCGCGTTCGCTGGAAACTTTGCGCTTGGTCAAATCACTCGGCAAATCGGCGTTGACCGTGTTGGGTAATCACGATCTTTACCTGCTGATGGTGGCCGAGAACGGGGCGAAGTTTCGCGGGACTGACGATACCGTGCAGCCAATTCTCGATGCGCCGGATGCTGCAGAGATCCTGGATTGGCTGCGACAGCAGCCGCTGTGCCATACGGAAAACGGTTATTGCCTGGTGCATGCGGGTTTGCTGCCGCAGTGGACGCCTGAACGGGCTCGAGCCTTGGCCGCCGAGGTGGAGGCCATGTTACAAGGGCCGCTTTTTCGGGAATTCATCAGCCACCTATGGGGCAGCGAGCCGGCTGCCTGGTCGGATGACTTGCGTGGCTGGGGGCGTTTGCGGGTTATCGTCAACGCCATGACCCGGATGCGGTTTTGTACGCCGGATGGCACGATGGATTTCAAGAGCAAGGGGGAAACCCGACATGCGCCGTCAGGCCATGTGCCGTGGTTTGATGCGCCAGGTCGGCAGAGCGCTGATTGTGTGTTGGTGACCGGCCACTGGTCGGCCTTGGGTTTGCTGATCAGGCCTGACTTGCTGGCGCTGGATTCTGGTTGTTTGTGGGGGGGGCCGCTCACCGCCTTGCGGCTGGAGGATCGTCAGGTTTTTCAGGTGCCGTGTTCACCCGCGGAAGCCCTGCCGCTAATGCGATAGCTTCACGGGCGGCGGCCACCACGTGTTTGCGGTCTTCCCCCTGAAGTCCGCGGATGGGCGTGGTGACCAGGCGGGCAATGATGCGGCGGCGCTTGAGGATGGCTGTCAGGCACTGTCCCAAGGATAGATCGCCGTCGTAACGGGGGGCCAGACTGCGTTGACCGTCCTCTTCCCAGTACGACAGCGCAATGGGCAGCACCGGCTGGCCGGCCGCTAGTGCGGGTTGTAGCAAGGCCGCGTGGAAATGCAGTAGCGTCCGTCCGTCGGTGGTTGTCCCTTCGGGAAACAGGGCAACATATTTGCCGCAGGCCAAAACGCTGGCGACTTCGGCGTTGATGATCCTGGCGTGGCCTCGACTGCCGCGACGCAAAAAAATGGTGTCATTACGGGCGGCCATCCAGCCGAGCAGCGGCCAGCGACGCACCTCTTCCTTGGCGACGAAAGCGGCGGGCAGTACAGCGTTGATGACGAAAATATCCACCCAGGAAATATGGTTGGCGATCAAGAGAGCACCGCCTTGGGCGTGAGTCAGGTCGGCGTCGAGCGTAATGCCCAGGGCATCCAGTACCGCAGCAGACCAGCTTTGTTTCAGCCGCAGGCGGCGATGGTCGTTGCAGATGCTAAATACGGTCAACGCGACAAAGGCCCCGCTGATTAACAGCAGGGCCAGGCGAAAGCGCCGATAGAGGCGGATGAGGCTAGGGGTGTCGCTCAGTTTTCTTGTCCCAGGTAATGCTTGGCATAACGTGCTGATACCTTGGCCATGGGCATCAGGATCGGCAGGTCGGCGGTATTGAAATCAGGGTCCCAGGCCGGTTCGCCGCAAATCCAGGCCCCCGCCCGCAAATATCCCTTGATCAGCGGCGGTACGTCGGCCGGCAGATCGTTTTGCAGGGCAGCAAGCGGCAGCGGACAGCGCGGGAAAACACGGTATTCCTGCGGGCCAAGGTGTTCGGCCGATAGGCGATTGTACAAGCTGGCGGCGGCGTGTCCCCCATCGGCCATGCTGATTGAGGCACAGCCCATCAGATAGTCGTAGCCACGTTCTTGCATGTATTGGGCGAGGCCGGACCAAAGCAAGGCAATGGTCGCGCCGGTGCGGTAGTCGGGATGGACGCAAGAACGGCCGATTTCGACCAGGCGCGGGCGGAGATGCTGCAAGCGGGTGAGATCGAATTCATTTTCTGAGTAATAGCCGATTTTACGGGCATGTTCGGGCGGAAGGATGCGGTAGGTACCAACGATTTCGCCGCTGTCGGTGTCACGCACGACCAGATGGTCGCAATAGGGATCGTAAATGTCGTGATCCACACCGGGAATGCGGCTGGGTAATTTGGCACCCATTTCACCGGCAAAAACACGAAAACGAAGGCGTTGGGCGTCCATGATGTCGCCGGGGGTGTGGGCAAAACCAACGGCCAGTGATTTCTTGGCGGGGCGGGCGCGCGTCGTGGCGCGACTCAGATTGTTTTCCATTCTTTTCTCCTTGACTGTGGAGAGAAGAATGGAAGATCGCTGTTACACCCCTATTGCCCGATCTTTACGGCGATATTTCAGCGCGTAATGCGGGTTTCGCCGCGGTCGCTGAGCACACGCACGGCATCGCCGACCTGGAATTCACCGGCCTCACCCTCCTGGACGACGACGATGTTGCGGCCGCCCTCGAGTTTGACGGTTAATTCCAGCGCCTGTTTCTGGGTGACATTTTCTTCGATGGCGCTACCGGCCAGACCGCCAGCGACCGCGCCCAGGACGGCCCCGATGATTTTTCCCTTGCCGCCGCCCACGCCGCTGCCGGCAACACCACCGACCACCGAGCCGGCGACGGTGCCAACACCGGATTTGGTGCCTTCCATGGCGACGACACGAACGGATTCGAGCACGCCCTGGCGCACCGTCATTTCACGCTTGGTCTGGTCACGACTGTAAACATTGCCTGATTTGCTGCTGGCACAGGCCGACAGGAAAACTGCGGTGAAGAGGATGGCAAGCCATTTCATGTTCAATCCTTCCATACGCTGACGCCGAAGGCCTGCTGATAGCGCTGGGCAATCTCGGCACGACTGGGTTGGTGGTTTTGCCCGCCGCGGTGGGCAATCTTGATGGCGCCCATCACGGCGGCCAGGCGACCGATGGTGAGCCAATCGTAGCCCTCGGCCAGGCCATAAAGCAAGCCGGCCCGGTAGGCATCGCCACAACCGGTGGGGTCAACGACGGCATCGGCGGTGACGCATGGAATGCTCAGGCAAGCGCCGTCGACATGAATTTCCGATCCTTCGCTGCCTCGGGTGACAATCAGCGCCTTGACCTCACTGGCCAGTTGCGACAAGTTGCGGCCAGTACGCTCGCAGGCGAGCTGTGCCTCGTAATCGTTGAAGCAGGCGTAGTCGGCCAGGCGCAGGAAATCGAGTAGATCATCACCGCTGAACATCGGCAGGCCCTGGCCTGGATCGAAAATGAAGGGAACGCCCGCTGCTGCGAAGTCGCGCGCATGTTGCAGCATGCCGTCGCGGCCATCCGGGGCCACGATGCCCAAACGGGCACCGCTGCGGTCGACCTTGTTCAAGTGCGAAAAACTCATTGCGCCCGGGTGGAAGGCGGTGATTTGGTTATCGTCCAGGTCTGTGGTGATGAAGGCTTGGGCGGTGAAGCTGCCGGGGATCTGGCGGACGTGGGCGCGGCTCAGTCCGAACTGGTCGAGGCGGTCGAGATAGGGTTGGGCATCGTCACCCACGGTGGCCATGATGGTGGCGTTGCCGCCAAGCAGCATCAGGTTGTAGGCAATATTGCCGGCACAACCGCCGAATTCGCGACGCATTTCCGGGACCAGAAAGGCAACATTCAGAATGTGGATCTGGTTGGGCAGGATGTGGTTCTTGAAGCGGTCCGGAAAGACCATGATGTTGTCGAAGGCGAGGGAACCGCAAATCAGTGTGGTCATGAGGGCTCAGGGATAAAAGATGTACAGGCGATAGCCAGCGGCACCGATGTTCCGGGCTTCCACCCAGAGTTTGATCAGTGTTTCATTCTGGCCAGGGAAGGCGCTGGACGCATTGGCCGGCAGATAGTCGGTCGCGTGAATGACTCGCCGGCTGACCACCCGATCATTGACGTCGGTCAGGGTCAATTCCAGCGCTGGCCAGGCTTGGGCGTAGGCGGCCCGGTTCTTCAGCAGGGCGTTCAGGACGAACAAGCCGCGGGCATTGTCCGACTGCAGGTCGGAGCTTTCGATGCTGACCAGTTCGCTTTCTCGGGGTAAAGGCACGTCGACCGCCAAGGCGGCATACCAAGCGGCGCTGGCCGGTAGGCGCATGACGATCTGGGTGCGAAAATGCCAAGTGGTCTGGATCAGCAGCAATAGGCAGAGGCTGGCTGCGGCGAGGACAAAAGGCCAGTGACTAGCGTGGGCGTGATCCTGGTCGAAGTGGGCCGTGCCATCGGCGGCCAGTGGCCCGCTGGCCCAGCGGTTGTAGTCGCTGGTTTCGTTCCAGGTGCGCGCCGCCACCAGGCCGGCGGCCCGGGCTGCCTCGGTAGATTGCTCCAGGGTTTCGTTGGTGATGGCCGGCGCTTCAGCATCGGTCGGCGCAGTAAGAGGGGTGTCCGGTCCGCTAACTGCGGCTAAGGTGGGTGCAGGTGCAGGTGCAGGTGCAGGTGCAGGTGCAGGTGCGGCGGACTGGGCGGTGGGCGGCACTGCCGGTGGTATGGCTGGCACGGGTTCGGCGACCGCCCGATTTGTCGATGCGGCGGGTGGTTTGACCAAGGCAGCGTCGGTGCTGGCGTCCGGCAGCAGGTAGTCAAAGGCGTTGAAAACGTGCTGGCACTGGCCGCAACGGACCTTGCCCGCCTTCATTCGCAACTGCTCGGAGGTGACCCGAAAAATCGTGTCACACGCCGGGCAGCGCGTTCGCATCAGGCTTTGACCCCGGCCAGGCATACCCAGTCCTCGCGCACATCGGCCACCCGTAAAGGGAGGTAGGGCGCATAGACAGCGATGATTTCGTCGGCCTGCTGACGCAGGATACCGGACAGGGCCAGACGGCCTCCCGTCCGGACATGGGCGCAGATGGCGGGTGCCAGCACGCGCAAGGGATTGGAGAGGATATTGGCCACGACGACATCATACTCGCCAGCCACGGGCTCGGCCGAATCGGCAAACAGGGCTTGCACGCCGTTACTCGCGGCATTACGCCGGGCGGCCTCGACCGCGTGCGGGTCGATGTCGACGCCAGCGACTTTGCCGGCACCCAGGCGGGCTGCGGCAATGGCCAGGATGCCGGAACCGCAGCCGTAGTCGAGTACGCTGTCAGCACTGCACACTGTCCGCTCCAGCCATTCCAGGCACAAACGGGTCGTTGGGTGCGAGCCCGTGCCGAAGGCCATTCCTGGATCAAGAATCAGGTTGACCGCGTTCGGGTTGGGGGCGTCGTGCCAGGAGGGGACGATCCATAAGCGGTCCGAAATCCGGATCGGTTCAAATTGCGATTGGGTCAGTTGCACCCAATTCTGTTCGGCCAGGGCGTCCTGAGTCCATGCCGGGACGGCGGGTAAAGCCAATTGCTGTGCCGCATCGGCCATGATGGCGGCGATATCGGCTGCGGGGTCGAACAGGGCCACGACCCGCGAATGAGTCCAGCCCGGGGTGGTGACCGAGCCGGGCTCGCCAAATTGTGCCTGCTCGTCGGGCGTGCCCGCATCGGCATCCTCGATGCTGGCCGACAGGGCGCCCAGATCCATGAGCACGTCGCACATCGGCTCGGCGCTGGCCGCATCGGTCAGAAAACTGACGTTGAGCCAGGCCATGTCAGCGCTTGACCTCGCTCTTGTCGGCCAACTTGTGCTCCAGGTAGTGAATGGAGGTGCCGCCTTCGATGAAGCGGGCATCTTGCATTAGTTCCTGGTGCAAGGGGATGTTGGTCTTGATGCCCTGGATACTCATTTCCGATAGCGCGATGCGCATCCGGCGAATGGCCTGGTCACGCGTGTCACCATAGGCAATGACTTTGGCGACCATCGAATCGTAATGCGATGGCACCCGATAGCCTTGGTAAATGTGCGAGTCGACCCGGATGCCCGGGCCGCCGGGTGGGTGATAAAAGTCGATCTTGCCGGGAGAGGGGACGAAGGTGAAAGGGTCTTCGGCATTGATACGGCATTCGATGGCATGACCGCGGAACAGGAGTTCTTTCTGGCGATAACGCAGCTTTTCGCCCGCGGCCACACGAATCTGTTCCTGGACGATGTCGACCCCGGTAATCATTTCGGTGACCGGATGTTCGACCTGGACGCGGGTATTCATTTCGATGAAGTAAAACTCACCGTTTTCGTACAGGAATTCGAAGGTGCCAGCACCGCGATAGGCGATTTTTCGACAGGCTTCGGCGCAGCGTTCACCAATTCGGGCGATCAGACGTGGTGCAATATGCGGCGCCGGTGCTTCTTCAATAACTTTCTGGTGACGCCGTTGCATGGAGCAATCCCGTTCGCCGAGATAGATCGCGCTACCGTGCTGGTCGGCCAATACCTGAATTTCCACATGCCGTGGATTTTCCAGGAATTTTTCCATGTAGACCGCGGGATTGCCGAAAAAACTGTTGGCTTCCTGGCGGGTCAGTTGTACTGCATTGACCAGCGCCGCTTCGGTATGGACAACGCGCATGCCACGACCGCCACCGCCGCCGGCGGCCTTGATGATGACCGGGTAACCAACGGAACGGGCAATCTTGACGATCTCCTTCGGATCTTCCGGCAGGGCGCCTTCCGAACCGGGGACGCAGGGAACGCCTGCTGCTTTCATGGCGTCCTTGGCCGAGACCTTGTCGCCCATCAGGCGGATAGTTTCTGCACGGGGGCCAATGAAGACGAAGCCGGAGGTTTCGACCCGTTCGGCGAAATCGGCGTTTTCGGACAGAAAGCCGTAGCCAGGGTGGATGGCTTCGGCGTCAGTGACTTCAGCGGCGGAAATGATGGCCGGAATGTTCAGATAGCTGAGTGCGGACGATGCCGGGCCGATACAGACTGACTCATCGGCCAGTTTGACGTATTTGGCATCGCGGTCGGCCTCGGAGTGAACTACGACCGTTTTGATACCCAGTTCGCGACAGGCGCGCTGGATGCGAAGGGCAATCTCGCCACGATTGGCGATCAGGATTTTCTCGAACATGGCGGCCTCAGCCGATGACGAACAGCGGTTCACCGAATTCGACCGGCTCGCCATTGTCGAGCAGGATGGCCTTGACCACGCCGGAGGCATCGGCTTCGATCTCGTTCAGCAACTTCATTGCTTCAATAATGCACAGGGTTTCGCCCTGCTTGACGGTCTGGCCAATCTGGACAAAGGCGTCAGCACCGGGCGATGGTGAACGGTAGAAGGTGCCGACCATCGGCGACTTGACGATGTGACCTTCCGGCAAGTCATCTTCATCGTCAAGATTGACGGTGCTGGGTGCTGCGGCAACCGCGGGTGCGGCGATCGGCTGCGGATAGGGCTGGTAGTGCTGAACCGGTGCGCCGTAATGAGCACCGTGTTTGGCAATGCGTACTTTTTCCTCACCCTCGGTCACTTCGAGTTCGGAAATGCCCGACTCTTGTACCAGATCGATCAGTTTCTTAAGTTTACGCAGGTCCATGGGATAACTCCTAAAATTCGCGCGATTTGGGCGCAAGATCGCGGCATTTGCCGGATTAATCGGTATTCAGTTTGTTGAGCAAAAATTCGAGGGCCAAGCGGTAGCCCTGATGGCCGAGGCCGCAGATCACGCCGATGGCGATATCCGAAAAATAGGAATGATGGCGAAAGGCTTCGCGCGCGTGCACGTTGGATAAATGAACTTCAACGAAAGGAATGGCCACGCCGGCCAAAGCATCGCGCAGGGCGACGCTGGTGTGGGTGTAGCCTGCCGGATTGATGATGATGGCCGCCACGCCCTGCTCACGCGCCGCGTGCACCCGTTCGATCAAAGCACCTTCGTGGTTGCTTTGGAAACATTCGAGTTCGAGCCCGGCGCGCTCGGCCTGGTCGACCAGGGCCAGGTTGATGTCAGCCAGCGTCACTCGACCGTAGTGCTCGGGTTCCCGGGTGCCTAGCAGGTTGAGATTGGGGCCGTGGATAACCAGGATGCGAGGCTGGCTAGCGGCACTCGAATTGGATTTTCGCTTCGTCATGGCGGCAAGTTTGCCGCAAATGGCGGCATTTTGTCTAGTCCATTCCTTTGGGTGGGATTGGCCTCGGCGGTCAGGCGGTGGGTGCTTTTTCGCCTCGTTCAGGCGGCTAGAAGCGCAGCGCCTCAGTTAATGAGGCAACTTCCTGAGCGGCTTCTTCGAGAATCTGGCTGAGTGTCTCGTGGTTGATAACAGCGTCGATTTCCGGTGTGCTGTGGGCGATTTCGCGGCTGGTGTAGAGCGGTGAGGGGGTGGGGGAAAGTTCGTTGGCCAGCAATAAGGTATCGCCCAGGCTGGTCGGTGGAAAAGCCAGTAGGCCCTCCCAGGTAGCGGCGACGGCTGCGCTGACCGTTTCGGGGATGCTTAGACGGTTGAACAGGGTGCGGCTGATCTCCGGTTCGACGCGTTCAGTCCAGTCGCCCGGGTCACCGTCCAGCAGGCCAGGAAAATCGCTGGCCCGGGAAATGAGATAAAAGCCAGCCATTTCGTGAATGATGCCGGCAAAAAGAGCGGTTTCCGCGTCAAGATGGGTTACGCGGCGGGCAATGACATGGGCTAGTGCGGCGACGTGGGCGGTGTGTTCCCAGAGTTGGCTGGCTGCCGCACGCAAGGCGGGGTCATTGGGCTGGCCAGCGAGTTGTCTCGTGGCGACGGCCATGGTCAGCGTTCGAGCGGTTTTCAGGCCGATGCGCGACAAGGCGTTGCGCAGGTCGGTAATATTTTGTCCGCCACGGTTGTAGATGGCACTGTTGGCAATGGCCACGATGCGGGCCGAAATCAGCGGCTCCCCCCGCAGCAGTTGGGCGGCGCGATCGATATGGCAATCGGGTTGATCCAGCGCCCGATAAATGTTGAATGAAACGCCCAGGCCGGTGGAGAAGTTCAATTCTCCACGCTGGACCTGGTTGCTGATATGGGCAAGGGCGTCGATACGGTTCATCGTCAAATCTTACCCGGGGCCATGCCTTTTGTGTGGGAATCAGCTGAGTCGCTTGCAGATCTCGGTGGTTAGCCCGGACTGATTCATGCAATAAAAGTGTAGGCCGGGGGCGCCGCCCTGGATGAGTCGCTCGCACAGTTCAGTGACGACATCAAGGCCAAAGGCGCGGATCGAGTCGCTATCGTCGCCGAAACTCTCAAATTTTTTCCGCATCCAGCGCGGAATGTCGGCACCGCAGGCATCGGAAAAACGGGCGAGTTTGGTAAAGCCGGCGATGGGCATGATGCCGGGGATAATCGGAATGTCGATGCCCAGTGCCTGGGCCTCGTCGACAAAATGGAAGTAGGCATCGGCATTGTAGAAATACTGGGTGATGGCCGAGTTGGCGCCCGCCTTGACCTTGCGGGAAAAAGCGTCGAGATCGGCCTTGGGGCTTTTGGCCTGCGGGTGCCACTCGGGATAGGCCGCGACTTCGATGGAGAACCAGTCGCCGGTTTCGGCGCGGATGAATTCAACCAGTTCGTTGGCGTAACGGAATTCGCCGGTTTCGGCCATGCCGGAGGGTAGGTCGCCGCGCAGGGCGACGGTGCGCTTGATGCCGGCGGCCTGGTATTCCTTGAGAATCTCACGAATGGCGTCGCGACTGGAGCCGATGCACGACAGATGCGGGGCGGCATCAAAGCCTTCAGCAGCGATTTCCTTGACGACATTGAAGGTGCGTTCGCGGGTTGATCCGCCCGCGCCGTAGGTGACGGAAAAGAACTGCGGGTGCAGTTTGGCCAGTTCGGCGCGGGTCGTCCGCAATTTTTCGATGCCCTCGGGCGTTTTCGGCGGAAAAAATTCAATGGAGATATCGGTGGTCATTTTTGGAGCCAGATGAAAAATTCGCGGTTGCCATCACCGCCGGTAATGGGACTGTCCAGCCAGGCTTTTACGGTCAACTGCAAAATTCCGGCTAAATCGATGAATGTGCGCTCAACTTGCGTGTAAAGCGTCGGGTTGCGGACGATGCCGCCTTTGCCTACGTGTTCGGGGCCGACCTCGAATTGCGGTTTGATCAACAGCAAGAGGTCGCCGTGGGGGCTGAGCAGCGCAGGGAGTTGCGGCAGGATCAGGCGCATCGAGATGAACGAGACATCGCCGACGATCAGGTCAAAACCGCCGCTGGGCAGGGCTGTCGCCAGATCGGTGGCGTCCAGCGCCCGGCAGTTGATGCCCTCCAGGGCAGTCAGGCGTGGCTCATTTTTGAGCTTGCCGTGCAGTTGACCGTGACCGACATCGACGCCGACGACGTGTCGGGCACCGGCTTGCAGCAGGCAGTCGGAAAAGCCGCCGGTTGACTGGCCAACGTCGAGACACATTCGGTCGCTGACGGGGACGCCGGTTTGCTGCAAGGCGCCGGCCAGTTTTAACCCGCCCCGCGAGACGTAGCGGTCGCTGTCGTCGTCGCTCACGGTCAACCGGCTGTCTGGTGGCAATTCCAGGGCGGCTTTGCCGAGGGGCTTGCCGTCACAAGAAACGCGGCCAGCACCGATCAGGCGCTGGGCGACGGTGCGCGACGGTGCCAGCCCCTGGGTTACCAGCAGGGCATCCAGGCGCTGCAGGCCGTGACGCTCAACGGCTGCTTGTGCGGTGGCTGGTTTGCCGGCTGGACGACTGCCGCGCCGGTGGAAGGAGTTCATCGACAAGGCGCTGGTCCTACTTTTTGCCGGCGACCTTGATGGTTTCGACTGGATGCTCGTACACATCCTTGCGCTTGTCGTAGAGCGGAATGGTCGTGCCGTGTGTGCGGCCGGTTTCGAGGTCGGCGAGATCGACGTCGGCGACGATGATCTGTTCGATATTGGGCGTGCCTTCGGCGGCGATGCCGTCGCGGGCAAAGGCGAAATCGGACGGCGTGATGATGCTGGCTTGGCCGTAGTGCAGGCCCAGGCCTTCGACCGGCAGGTTACCGACGGTGCTGGTCATGGCGACGAACACCTGGTTTTCGATGGCGCGGGCGTGGCAGCAATAGCGAACGCGCAGGAAGCCCTGGCGGTCATCGGTACACGACGGCACGAAGAGGATGTCGGCACCGGCTTCGCACACCATGCGCGACAGTTCCGGGAATTCGATGTCGTAGCAGATGAGGATGGCGATTTTGCCGAATGGGGTGTCGAACAGGCGCAATTGGTCGCCGGCATCGGTATTCCATTTTTCGCGTTCCCAGCGGGTGCGATGGATCTTGTCTTGCTCGAAGATTTCGCCTTCGGGGGTGAAATAATAGGCGGTATTGAGCAGTCGACCGTCTTCGTGGACCGTCGGGTGGGTGCCGCCGATCAGGTGCACATTCCATTGCGCCGCCAGTTCCTGCATCAAGTCCTTGTAGCGGCGCGTGTAGTCGTTCATGTTGCGCACGGCTTCGCGGACATCCGTGGTGTCCATGAAGGACAGCAACTGGCTGGTGAAAATCTCGGGCAGCAGGACGAATTGCGGTTTGTAATCTCCGGCCGCCTTCATGATGAAGCGGACCTGGTTTTCGAAGCCGGACCAGTCGTGGATCTGGCGCAGCAGGTATTGAACAGCAGCGATGCGGACAATCATGGCGAAACCTCCTCGGGGATGATGGTGGGTTGCTCGGGGTCGTATTCCGGATTGAGCCAGACGATCAGTGCGGCATTGCCGCGTGATTCGATGTCTTCCGGGATGTAGCCATCCATGATCCGGCAGTAACTGAAGCCTTCCTTGAGCTGGAAACTGAGCACCGGGTCGCTGAGGTCACCCCAGACAACATTCTGGACGTAGAGCTCGGGGCTCATCTGCTCGGCATGCCGGTGATAGCCAGGCAGGCGGCCGCAGGCGATGATGCGTTTCAGGTTCATGGCACGACACAGGGTGCGTCGTCCTTGATAGAGTAGATGACCGATGCCGGCACCGTGCCGGGTCGGGTCGACAAAAACTTCGGCGCCATACAGCGTCCGACCAGCCGGGTTGTGGTTGTTGAAACTGCCGTCGCCGGTGATCTCGCTCCAGTTGTGATCTTCCGACCAGTCGTCCCAGAGGACGATCAGTGAACTGGCGCAACCGAGCAGGCCATTGTCGTCTTCAGCGACGATTTGACCTTGCGGGAAAACAGCCAGTTGGGCCTGTAGCTTATGTAAATCCCAAGGGGGAATATCCGGATAAACCCGTTCCTGCAAGGCGATCAGCGCCGGCAGGTCGTCGGGCTGGGTCGATCTGATGCGGATGGGGTTCATGCTGCTTCTCCTGGGGCTGGCGGTCCGCAAGCCTGCTGGCCGGCGGACCGGATGTGCTTAGTAACGGTAATGTTCGGCCTTGTACGGACCTTCGATCGGGACGCCGATGTAGGCGGCCTGATCAGGGCGCAGCGTCGTCATTTGCACGTTGAGCGTCTTCAGCTGCAGGCGGGCGACCTTTTCGTCGAGGTGCTTGGGCAGCGTGTAGACACCCACCGGGTAGTCGGCGGTCTTTGTAAACAGCTCGATCTGGGCGATGGTCTGGTTGGCGAACGACGAGGACATCACGTAGGACGGATGGCCGGTGCCGCAGCCGAGGTTAACCAGGCGCCCCTTGGCGAGCAGGATGATGCGCTTGCCGTCCGGGAAGATGACGTGGTCGACCTGCGGCTTGATTTCTTCCCACTGGTATTTTTCCAGCGAGGCGACGTCGATTTCGTTGTCGAAGTGACCGATGTTGCAGACGATGGCGTTGTTCTTCATCGCGGCCATGTGGTCATGGGTGATGACGTGGAAGTTGCCGGTCGTGGTGACGAAGATGTCGGCCTTGTCGGCGGCGTATTCCATGGTGACCACGCGGTAGCCTTCCATGGCGGCCTGCAGGGCGCAGATCGGGTCGATTTCGGTAACCCAGACCTGGGCCGACAGGGCGCGCATGGCCTGGGCCGAGCCCTTGCCGACGTCGCCGTAACCAGCAATGACGGCGATCTTGCCGGCGATCATCACGTCAGTGGCGCGCTTGATGCCATCGACCAGCGATTCGCGGCAGCCGTACAGGTTGTCGAACTTGGACTTAGTGACCGAGTCATTGACGTTGATCGCCGGGAACTTGAGTTCGCCGCGCTGGTGCATCTGATACAGGCGATGGACGCCGGTGGTGGTTTCCTCGGTCACACCCTTGATGGCCGCCAGGCGCACGGAGTACCAGGTCGGATCGACGGCCAGCTTGGCCTTGATCGCTGCGAAGAGGATGGTTTCCTCTTCCGAACCCGGCTTGTCGAGGACGGAGAGATCCTTTTCGGCACGGGCGCCAAGGTGCAGCAGCAGGGTGGCATCGCCGCCATCGTCGAGGATCATGTTCGAATAGCCGCCGTCGGCCCATTCAAAGATGCGGTGGGTGTAATCCCAGTAATCAACCAGAGTTTCGCCCTTGACGGCGAAGACAGGGATGTTCTGTGCAGCGATAGCGGCTGCGGCGTGATCTTGGGTCGAGAAAATATTGCACGATGCCCAGCGGACATCGGCGCCAAGTGCAGTCAGCGTTTCAATCAGCACGGCAGTCTGAATGGTCATGTGCAACGAACCTGTGATGCGCGCCCCCTTGAGCGGTTGCGTTGCCGCGAACTCGTCGCGGATGGCCATCAGGCCGGGCATTTCGGTTTCGGCAATACGGATTTCCTTGCGACCCCAGTCGGCAAGGGTGATGTCGGCGATGACGCAGTCTTTGAATTCAGCCACAGTAAAGCTCCTGATGAACTGTGGCCGGGAGGGAGAGGGCGCTCTTTACAGCTCACCCGTCATCCCGTGCCCGGCACGGGTTTGAACAATAGTCGGGTGAGCGCCGTTTCAAACCGAGCCTGGGCAAGTGTCTGGTGGACAAATCGCCTGCAGCGCTCCTCGGTGGAAGTCAATTATAACGCACGAATTTGCCTGGCTGGCCAGTGGGCTCTTTGGCCAGCCAGTGCGCGCCTTATTCAACAGTCACGCTTTTCGCCAGGTTGCGTGGTTTGTCCACGTCGGTGCCTTTGACCAGTGCGGCGTGGTAAGAGAGCAGTTGTAGCGGGATGACGTGCAGGATGGGCGACAGCTTGCCGTAGTGCTCGGGCAGACGCAGCATGTGCAGGCCGTCGCCTTCCGGAATTTCTGAATCGCCATCGGCGAAAACATACAACTCGCCGCCGCGGGCACGGACTTCCTGCAGGTTGGATTTCAGCTTTTCCAGCAACTCATCGTTGGGGGCGATGGAAATGACCGGCATGTCGGCGTCGACCAGGGCGAGTGGGCCGTGTTTGAGTTCGCCGGCAGGGTAGGCTTCCGCGTGGATGTAGGAAATTTCCTTGAGTTTGAGCGCCCCTTCCAGGGCAATTGGATAGTGCATGCCGCGGCCGAGAAAGAGGGCGTGCTGTTTGTCCGCAAAGCGCCGGGCCCATTGTTCAATCTCGCTTTCCAATTCCAGCACCTTGTGGACCGCGACCGGCAGGTGGCGTAGTTGTTCGATGTAGCTGCTTTCCTGATCGGCGCTCAGATGCTGGCGCAGTTTGGCCATGACCAGGGTCAGGACAAAAAGTGCTGCCAGTTGGGTGGTGAAGGCCTTGGTCGAGGCGACGCCGATTTCCGGTCCGGCCCGGGTGATGAAGCGCAGGGCGCATTCGCGGACGATGGCCGACTCCGGCACGTTGCAAATGGCCAGAGTTTTGGTCTGGCCCAAGGCCTTGGCATGGCGTAGCGCAGCCAGCGTATCGGCGGTTTCGCCGGACTGCGAAATGCCGACGATCAACTGACGCGGATTGGGTACGGAGGTGCGGTAACGGTATTCGCTGGCAATTTCGACGGTGCACGGCACGCCGGCAATGCTTTCCAGCCAGTAGCGGGCGGTATAGCCGGAGTGGCTGCTGGTGCCGCAGGCCAGAATCAGGATGTGGTCGACATCAGCCAGCACATGGGCGGCTTCGGCGCCGAAAATGCCGGCCTGAATGCTCTTGCCGCCGCTGACGATTTCCAGGGTGTTGGCCAGCGCGTCCGGTTGTTCGAAGATTTCCTTTTGCATGTAGTGGCGAAAGGTTCCGAGTTCGACGGCGGCAGCTGACAGTTCGGAGAGATGGATGGGCCGGTCCACCGGCGTGCCATCGAGACGCTCAATGCGCACGCTGTTCGCGGTCAACTCGGCAATATCGCCATTTTCCAGATAGACCATCTGGCGGGTGACTTGCAGCAAGGCGGAGGCATCGGAGGCAGCGTAGTTGCCGCTGTCGGAGACGCCGAGCAGCAAGGGAGAGCCTTCCCGGGCGACGATGATGCGGCCTGGTTGCCGTTGGTCGATGACGGCAATGGCGTAGGCGCCTTGCAGTTGCTGGCAGGCGGCCTGGACAGCCTTCATCAGGTCGGCTTCGTGCTTGAGCGTGGCTTCGACCAGGTGAGCAATGGTTTCGGTATCGGTGTCCGAGGTGAAGACGTAACCTTGCGCGGTCAGTGTGCTGCGCAGGGTCTCGTAATTCTCGATGATGCCGTTATGGACGACCGCGATACTGCCCGAGATGTGCGGATGGGCATTGCGCTCGGAGGGGATGCCGTGCGTGGCCCAGCGGGTGTGGGCGATGCCGGTGGTGGCATGGGTTGTTGCGGAGGCACTCTCCAGTTCGGCGACCCGGCCGACCGAGCGGACCCGCTCGATGGCCTGTTCGCCAATGACCGCCAGGCCAGCCGAGTCGTAGCCGCGGTATTCCAGTTTCTTCAGGCCCTCAACCAGGACCGGGACGATGTTGTTGCCGGCTGCTGCCGCGACGATGCCGCACATGGGGATTTCCTCAGAGTTGGTAGTAGTCGCGATACCACGCGACGAAACGGTGGATGCCTTCCTGGATCGGCGTGGCCGGGGCGAAGCCCACCCAGTCATCCAGCAGTTGCGTGTCGGCATAGGTGGCCGGTACATCACCATCCTGCATCGGCAGGAAGATCTTTTCCGCCGGTCGGCCAATGGCATTTTCGAGTGCGCCAATGAAGTCGAGCAGCGGCACGGGGTTATTGTTGCCGATGTTGAACACGCGATAGGGCGCGTGGCTGGTCGCCGGGTCGGCAGAAAAGGGGTCGTAAGTGGTGTTGACCGTGGCGTTGCGGTCCATGGCGCGAATGACACCTTCAACAATGTCGTCGATATAGGTGAAATCGCGCTGCATCTGGCCGTGATTAAATACCTTGATCGGCTCGCCGCGCAGGATGGCGCCGGCAAACAGGAAGGGCGCCATGTCCGGCCGACCCCATGGGCCATAGACGGTGAAAAAGCGCAGGGCAGTGGTCGGCAGGCGGTAGAGGTGGCTGTAGGTGTGTGCCATCAACTCGTTGGACTTCTTGGTCGCGGCATACAGGCTGACCGGGTGGTCGACGCGGTCGTGTTCCGAAAAAGGCATCTTGGTGTTGCCGCCGTAGACGCTGGAGCTGGAGGCGTAGACCAGATGCTGGATACTGTGCTGGCGACAGCCTTCGAGGATGTTTACGAAGCCGACCAGATTGCTATCGACGTAGGCGTGCGGATTCTCGATCGAATAACGGACGCCGGCCTGGGCGCCGAGGTGGATGACCTTGTCGAATTGCTCGGCAGTGAACAGTTGTGCGATGGCGGCGCGGTCGGCCAGGTCGTGCTGGACGAAGCGGAAGGCAGGGTGCTTGCGTAGCGGTTGCAGGCGGTCATTTTTCAGCGCAACCGCGTAGTAGTTGTTGAGATTGTCGAGGCCGACGACGGTATCGCCACGTTCGAGCAGGCGCTGGCTGGTGGCGGCGCCAATAAAACCGGCGGCACCGGTGACGAGAATTTTCATGCGGTCAACCTGGTGGAGTGAGGCGAAATTCTAACGCAAGCGGTCCGCATTTTTCTGCCGCTCCAGCATTTTGGAATATTTCATCAGGCTGTTGAAACAGCCGATGGTGATATGGATCAGGCCGGGGAGACCGTCACGAAAGCCCTGGCGGATCAGATAAAACTTGATGAAGCGGGTGAGCGGGCTGAGGACGAGGCGGCTGACCGTGGCTCGCTTGCCCGCGGCCAGCGCCATCTCGGCGGCGAGCGAGGTGTAGCGGTTCTGTTTGTCGAGATAGACGGCCAGGGTTTCTGCCGAGTCGTGTAGCAGGTCGCCTTGTAGCGTGTCCACGGCGGTAGAGGTCAATACTTTCTCGTGCACCGTATCATCCGACCACCGGGCCTGGCGGCGGTCGAAGAGGCGCAGCGACCAGTCAGGATAGCCTTCGCCGTGCTTGAGGTAACGGCCAAGAAAACGGTTGCAGCGGGCAAAGCGATACGCTGCGGTCGACGGGCTCTGCAAGGTATTTTCGATGCTGGTGCGCAAGGCCGGGCTGACCCGTTCGTCGGCGTCCAGGCAAAGGACCCAGTCGTATCGTGCGGCGTCGACGGCGAACTGTTTTTGGGGGCCGAAGCCCAGCCAGTCTTGCTCCAGCACGCGGGCGCCATGGGCTTTGGCGAGTGCGACAGTGCCATCGCTGCTGCCTGAATCGACCACCACGATGTCGTCGGCAAAGGCGGCGCTGTCCAGGCAGGCGGCTAGTTGCGAGGCGGCGTTGCGAGTGATGAGGACAACGGACAGCGGTTGGCGCGGCACGGACATTTATAATGGCGTCTTTGAAAGCCTTCCATTTTATCCGCCGATGCGCATCCTGCTCGTGAAAACTTCCTCGCTCGGCGACGTCATCCACAACCTGCCGGTGCTGTCGGATATTCGTCGGCAATGGCCAGACGCCACGGTCGACTGGTGTGTGGAAGAAAGTTTCGCGGCCATTCCGCGCCTGCATCCGGCGTTGGGGGCGGTATGGCCGGTGGCTATCCGCCGCTGGCGAAAACATTTGTTGCAGGCCACTACCTGGCGGGAAATCGCCGCCTTGCGGCATGCCTTGCGCGGGCAGGCCTACGATTGGGTGATCGATACCCAGGGGTTGTTGAAAAGTGCCTTGCTTGCCCGTTGGGCACCAGGGCAGCACGCCGGGTATGCCGCAGACTCGGCGCGCGAACCGCTGGCGGCACGCTTTTATGAGCAGCATTTTTCCGTGTCGCGGGCGCTGCATGCCGTCGAGCGTAATCGGCAACTGGCGGCTGCCGCGCTCGGCTATTCTTTGGTGCCGGCGGTCGATTACGGGATCGCGCCGCCGGCACCGTGCGCCGTGCCCGATTTTCCGGGAAAACCCACGGTGGTGCTGTTGACCGCGACCAGTCGCGACGACAAGTTGTGGCCAGAGACGCAGTGGCAGGCATTGGGTCAGGCGTTGCAGGCACAGGGTTTTCAGCTGTTGCTGCCGGCCGGGAGTGCGCCGGAGCGGGCGCGGGCGGCACGTCTGGCCGCCGCGATTCCTGAGGCTCAGGCCATGCCGCCCTTGAGCATTCCGCAACTGGCGACCTTGCTCGGGCAGGCGCGGGCTGTGGTGGGGCTGGATACCGGGTTGACGCACCTGGCGGTGGCGCTGCGGGTGCCGACGGTGGCCATTTACACGGCCACCGACCCCGGCTTGACTGGCGTCTATGGCAGCGGTTTTTACCGCAATCTGGGCGGTCAGGCGCAGTGCCCGACCGTGGCCGCCGTGCTGGGCGAGTTGCAAGCGGTGCTGGCCTGATGTGGCGTTATCTCTATAGCGCTCTGCTCTATCTGCTGACGCCGGCAATTGCCTGCCGTTTGCTGTGGCGCGGGCGGCGCCAGCCTGAGTATTGGCAACATCTGGCTGAGCGTCTGGGCTTTTACCCGAAGCGGCCGGCGGCGCCTGTTCTCTGGGTGCACGCCGTATCGGTCGGTGAGACGCGGGCGGCCCAACCCTTGATCGAGGCCCTGCAGAGGCGCTGGCCGGGTTATCGCATCCTGCTGACTGGCATGACGCCGACGGGCCGCGCAGCGGGGGCTGAGGTGTATGGTGATGGCCTTGATCAGGTGTATCTACCCTATGACTACCCGCCTGCGGTCGACCGGTTTCTGCGGCATTTTTCGCCAGTTTTCGGGGTGTTGATGGAGACGGAAATCTGGCCCAATTTATTGGCGGCTTGTCAGCGTCGGCAGGTGCCGGTGGTGTTGGCCAATGCCCGCTTGTCGGCACGGTCGGCGCGAGGCTATCAACGATTCTCCGCCCTGCTGCGCCCGGCCTTTGCCGCATTGGCCGGGGCGGCGGCGCAGAGTGCGGCGGATGCCGAGCGCTTGCAGGCGCTAGGGGTGGGCGCGGTCGACGTCTGCGGCAACCTGAAATTCGATGTCTCCCCGCCCGCCGACAAATTGGCCTTGGGCGCGCAATGGCGCTTAGCACTGGCCGGGCGCGCGGTCTGGCTGGCGGCCAGCACGCGGCAGGGCGAGGAGGCGCTGATCCTGGCCGCCTGGCGCCAGTTGGCCTTGCGGGATAGCTTGCTGGTTATTGTGCCCCGCCACCCGCAGCGGTTTGCCGAGGTTGCCGATTTGCTGGTGAACGAAAGGATTCCATTCGCCCGGCGCAGCGATCGTTTGCCGCAGCCCGCCGATGCCGTCTGGCTGGGCGACAGTATGGGTGAGATGGTGGCGTATTACGCCTTGGCCGAACTGGCGTTTATCGGCGGCAGCCTGGCGCCGCTGGGTGGGCAGAATCTGATCGAAGCGGCGGCGTGTGCTTGTCCCGTGCTGCTGGGGCCGCACACCTTCAATTTCCAGCGGGCCAGCGAGGATGCGGTTGCGGCCGGGGCCGCTCGACGTGTCGCCGATGCGAGCGAACTGCTGCGTGCGGTCAACGCCTTGTTGACCGATAAAAAGGCCACCGCCTTGATGCGGACGGCGGCGGCAGACTTCGCTGCGACGCACCGTGGCGCGACGCAGCGTACCGTGTCATTTATTGCGCAGCGGGCGCTTCCAGCAGCGCATTGATTTGCGCTACATCGTCGTCGCCCAGCGCGCCGACGGCGGCTTTCAGGCGCAGTTGCGCCATCAGGGTATCGAAAGTGGCTTTGGCCAAATCGCGGCGGGTGACATAGACCTGATTTTCGGCATTGAGCACATCGATATTGATGCGCACGCCGACTTCGTAACCCAGTTTGTTCGACTCAAGCGCTGACTGCGACGAGAGCAAAGCGGCTTTTAGCGCCTTGACCTGGGCCAAGCCGTTGGCGACGCCGAGGTAGTACTGGCGTGCGGCCAGGCCGGCATTGCGCTTGCTCGCCTCCAGGGCCGAACGGGCAGCCAAGCGGTTGGCAGCGGCTTCACGCTGGCGGGATAAGGTCAATCCGCCTTGGAACAGCGGAATATTGACCTGAATGCCGGCGTTCTGGTACTGCGTGTCGATCACGCCAAGCGTCGAGGCAAAGGATTTTGACTGGCCATAGTTGGCGACCAGGTCGACGGTGGGCAGGTGGCCGGCCCGTTGCTTGTCCACTTCGCGTTCGGCAATTTCGGCGGCTGCTTGCTGGACCTGGACATTGATGCTGTCCTTTTCGGCGGCGTCGACCCAAGATTTCATGTCGGCCGGCTGTGGCATTGGCAAGGTGGCCTTGTTGCCCGGTGTGGCCAAAAGACCGCTGTCTTGGCCGGTGAGGGCGCGCAGGGTCTGCTGGCGGACTTCAAGATCGCTCAGCGCGGCAATTTCCTGGGCCGAAGCCAGGTCGAAGCGGGCCTGTGCTTCATGGGTGTCGGTGATGGTGGTGCTGCCGACTTCGAAACTGGCCTTGGCCAGGGCCAGTTGCTGGCTGATGGCCTGCTTGTTGGCTTGAACGGCCGCCAGGTTTTCGCTGGCATTGAGCACGTCGAAGTAGGCTTGGGCAACGCGCAGGATCAGATCCTGGCGGGCCAGTGAAAAATTGGCTTCAGATTGGGCAACCTGCAAACGCGCCTGGTCGTAACCAATCCAGTTTTGCCAGCGGAACAGCGGTTGGCTCAGGCTGAGTTGGTAGCCGTTGCCGTTGTAACTCGGTTTGCTGAGGAGCGTCCCACTCGTGTTGCTGATTTCATTTTCATTCCAGACCGTGTTGCCCGACAGGATCAGCGAGGGCAACAGCATGGCGCGGCCCTGCGGCAGTTTTTCCTGACCGGCATCGCGGGTGGCACGAGCGGCGGCAAAAACCGGGTCGTTATCTTGTGCGGCACGGTACACCTGCAACAGGTCGGCGGCGTTGGCGATGGAAATGAGGAGCGGGGTGGCAAACAGCCAGACAATTTTTTTCATGCCAGTCTCAGTAACGACGCATGCTGGGGTTGACGCTGCAGGCCCAGCCATCCATGCCGCCAGCCAGGTTATGAACCGAGGTAAAACCCTTGCGTTCAAGGAACATCGCCACTTGCATGCTGCGCCCGCCGTGGTGGCAGATGACGACCACGTCGCGTCCGGCATCCAGTTCGTCGCAGCGCAACGGGACCGTGTGCATCGGGATGTGCGCGATGCCGTCCAGGCTGCACATTTCGATTTCCCAGGGTTCGCGGACATCGAGCAGGATGGGTTGCGGCTGGGTGTGGTCAGCCAGCCAGGCGGCCAGTTGCGGTGCTTGAATTTGTTTCATTAGAAAGTGAAGTGATTGGCTTGGGGTTGATTGTCCAGTGGCGGAATGACCGTTTCGAACAGGTTGACCGTGGTGAATACCCCCTCGGCGGTTTGTGTCAGCAACTGAGCTTCCATGACCGGCGCCTGGCCGACTACGGCAACCAGGCGACCACCCGGGCGCAATTGCTTGAGCAGGGCCGGTGGAATGCTATCAACCGAACCGGAGAGCACGATGACGTCATAAGGGGCGCTGGCCGCCCAGCCGCACAGGCCATCGCCGATTTCGACTGAGATATTGCTCATGCCGGCATTGGCTAAGTTTTGGCGGGCGATTTCGGCCTGTTCAGGGCGAATCTCGAGCGTCACGACGTGATCAGCGTGTGCGGCCAGTAGTGCCGCCATATAACCGCTGCCAGTGCCAATTTCGAGCACTTTGTCGGTCTTGCGAATGGCCACTTCCTGCAGCAGCTTGGCTTCAATTTTTGGCGCCAACATCTGTTGGCCATTGGCCAGCGGAATTTCCATATCGGCAAAAGCCAGGTTGCGATAGGCGGCAGGGACGAACTCTTCGCGTTTGACGACGAAAAGAAGGTCGAGAACCTGCTGATCCAGGACGTCCCACGGCCGGATCTGTTGTTCGATCATGTTGAAGCGCGCTTGCTCGATGTTCATGGATGTCTCCGCAGACTAAATATTAGCATGAGCTAATATAGTGGTTCCAGTAAAGCAAAATTATACCTGAGCAGCACGCAGGCCTTGCCGCAACAAGTCCAGGTGAATGCGCAGATACAGCGTGGCATCGGCGCTGCCATCCTGGCAGCAGGCGAGCGAGAAACGCCAGATCAGCAGCATCAGGATGGGGGCGATGACGACATCAATGGTGGTCTGGACGTCCAGGCGCCGGAATTCACCTCGGGCCATGCCTTGTTCTAGGGCCATGCCGACCACGGCCCGGCCGCGCGCGATCACGTGTTCGTAGTAAAAGGCAGCCACTTCGGGAAAGTTGCGAGCTTCGGCCACCATCAATTTTGGGATGCCCGCATAGGCCGTGCAGCCGATGCGCCGCCACCAGTTATCGAGCAGCTTTTCCAATAATTCGAAGCTACTGCCGTTGTGTTGGGCGGCAATGGCCTCGTTCTCGGCGACGACCGGCAGTATGCCTTCCTGAATGACCGCCTTGAACAGGCTTTCCTTATTGGTGTAGTACAGGTAAAGGGTGCCCTTGGCGACGCCTGCCCGCTCGGCAACGTCTTCGAGGCGGGTGGCAGCATAGCCCTTGGCGACGAAGCAATCGAGCGCGGCGGCCAGTAACTCGCCGGGGCGGGCGGCTTTGCGGCGCTGGCGGCGGATGGGTGAAATGGGCATGAATACCTTAATGACCTATTGGTCATTAAGGTATCACCCTGCTGCAGGGCGGGTCAACGGCCTTCCTTGATCAGGCGCTCGCTGGTGCGCTGAATGGGGCGGGCATTATTGCGATAAAGGCGGCTGAAAATCTTGATCTGCTCATCGGAAAGGGCCACCGGTTGCTTGAGGACCAGCCAGCGGACACCTTCGGTGCAGGGGGGCGTGGTCAGCGAGCCCATGTAGGTGTAATAGTTACGCGCTTCCGGCAGAAGGGTTTCCGGATTAATGATGGTTTCGGGCGGAGCGACCGGGGTGTTCTTTTCCAGAGGCAAGTTGTTCCACAAGGTCTGGATGAAGGGATTTTCCGTGCCACGGGTGAGCAAGACGGCGACTACGGCTAATTGGCCATCGTCCGACTTGTGAACCAGGTGAGCCACCATATCGAAACGTTGACCGTCGACTTTTTCTTCGGAGGGGCGGTGGAAGTGGAATTGGACCAGCTCGTATGTCTTGCCGGTCAGGCTGATCGAACTGTCACCGACGGCGACCTGGACCGTGTGGCCGTTATCGACAATGCGGAAGGTGGACGGACGGTAATTAAAACGAATCGGCTCCAGGTCGACGCGGATGCCCTCGCGAATATCAATTGGCGATTGCCGTTCGCCGGTAGCGCATAGTTTGTTGGCCGGATCAATCTTGGCCCAGTTCTCCGGGCCGCCAACGCCTTCGTAATCCCAATGAATATGGGCATGTTGCAGGGCGGCGGCATTTGCTTTCAGTTCCAGCATGTAGCCCTCGGCTGGTGCATCATGCGGCGCAGCTTTTTCCTTTTTCTTGCTGGGGTGGGTGCTGGTGTTGGTCCGTACGATATAGGTGCCTTTGCTCACCGAGGGTTTGGCGGCGGCGGGGGCTGGACTCGGCGGCGCTGCGGCTGGCGCTGGGTCTGGCGGGGTGTGGGCGGCTGGTTTGGCGGCCGGCTCTTGTGCTGCGGCCAGCGCCGCCCGTGCCTTTTCTGCTTGTTCGCGCAAATTAGGGCGGATGGAGGGGATCGGTGCTTCTTCCTTCTCGATGGCCTTTTGCGCCATGGCCGGCGCAGTTTCCTGTTTGGCCGCTTCCTTGGCAGCCTCCTGTTTGAGCATTGCTTCGTTGGCCGCTTTCAGCTGGCTGGCCGCCTCATTGGCCTTTTGCGCTAGTTCGCTGGCGCTGTCTTTAGTCGGACGGCAGACTTCGCGCAATACCTTGTCGTCAAGCGTGCCGGTACGGACCGGCAATTCCGGGCTGTTGACCGTTTCTTCCCGAATGACGTCGTTCTCGTTCTGCTTGTAGATGCGCTTGATGGTTGTTGCGTTGCGGGTGGTGCAGTCGTAACGGGTAATGGCTTCGATGACCCGGTAATCGGCGCCGGAGCGGTAATCGCTGAGGGCCCGCTCCAGGACAACGCGGCCTTGAGCTTGAACGACGTTCCCTTCTCGTTTGATGCTGGTGCGGTCGAGTTCGATGCGCTTACCGGGCTCGGACGAGATGACCTGCCAGGTCGGTGCCGCTTGGGCAGCGAAAGGCAGTGCGGCCAAGACGGCCGCCAGATGAATCAGGCGCATGATGTGTTTCCCCAGGCTTTTCTTGGAAATTGCGGGTCAGTCGACATTATCTCGACGCCAGACTGAAAACCTTTAGCTTTTTCTTTAATTTCTTGCATTTTGCCTGTCTCTCCAGTAACTTGCAGCCCTCTCGTTAGGGGTGTCGATGTTTGCGGTCGACTGAGAAATACCCTTCGAACCTGATCGGGTCATGCCGGCGTAGGGAAACGAACTTTGTTGCTCCTTGGCCGTCCTAGCCTGCTGCACTCAAGCACGGAGCACACATGAACGCCAAAGACACCTTCCTCGCCGCCAATGCCCACGTCGACGAGGCGGCTATCCAGCCGCTGCCGAATTCCCGCAAGATCTATGTTGAAGGCTCACGGCCGGACGTTCGCGTGCCGATGCGCGAGATTTCGCAGGCCGATACGCCGACCGGCATGGGTGGCGAGCCAAATCCGCCGATCTATGTTTACGACTGCTCCGGGGTCTATTCCGACCCGTCGGTCAAGGTCGATATCCGTTCCGGCTTGCCGGCGCTCCGCGCCCAATGGATCGATGAGCGCGGCGACACGGAAGAATTGCCGGACCTGAGTTCGGAATTCGGTCGCCAGCGTGCGGCTGACCCGGCGCTCGACGAACTGCGCTTCCCCGGCCTGCATCGCAAGCCGCGCCGCGCCAAAGCAGGTGCCAATGTCAGCCAGATGCACTACGCCCGCCAAGGCATCATTACGCCGGAAATGGAATATGTCGCGATCCGCGAAAACCTGAATCGCGCCGCCTATGTCGAATCCTTGCGGTCGACTGGTCCGATGGGCGAAAAAATGGCCAAGCTGCTGACCCGTCAGCATCCGGGGCAGAGCTTCGGCGCCAGCATTCCCGAGGAAATCACCCCGGAGTTCGTGCGCAGCGAAGTCGCCCGTGGCCGCGCCATCATCCCGAACAACATCAACCACCCGGAAAGCGAGCCGATGATCATCGGCCGCAACTTCCTCACCAAGATCAACGCCAACATCGGCAACTCGGCGCTCGGCTCGTCGATCCAGGAAGAAGTCGAGAAAATGACCTGGTCGATCCGCTGGGGCGGCGACACGGTGATGGATCTCTCCACCGGCAAGAATATCCACGAAACCCGCGAGTGGATCATCCGCAATAGCCCGGTGCCGATTGGCACCGTGCCGATCTACCAGGCGCTGGAGAAGGTCAATGGCAAGGCCGAGGACCTGACCTGGGAAATCTTCCGCGACACGCTGATCGAACAGGCCGAGCAGGGCGTCGATTACTTCACCATCCACGCCGGCGTGCTGCTGCGCTACATCCCGATGACCGCCAACCGCATGACCGGCATCGTCAGCCGTGGCGGCTCGATCATGGCCAAGTGGTGTCTGGCGCACCACAAGGAAAGCTTCCTCTATACGCACTTCGAGGAAATCTGCGAAATCATGAAGGCCTACGACGTCGCCTTCAGCCTCGGCGACGGCCTGCGCCCCGGCTCCATCTACGACGCCAACGATGAAGCCCAGCTGGGTGAATTGAAGACGCTGGGCGAGTTGACCGCCATCGCCTGGAAGCACGACGTGCAGACCATCATCGAAGGCCCGGGCCACGTGCCGATGCATCTCATCAAAGAGAACATGGACCTGCAGCTTGAATACTGCAAGGAAGCCCCGTTCTACACGCTCGGCCCGCTGACCACCGACATCGCGCCGGGCTACGACCACATCACCAGCGGCATCGGCGCGGCAATGATCGGCTGGTACGGCACGGCCATGCTCTGTTACGTGACGCCGAAGGAACACCTGGGTCTGCCGGACAAGGATGACGTCAAGGAAGGCATCATCACCTACAAGCTCGCTGCGCACGCCGCTGACCTGGCCAAGGGGCATCCGGGCGCGCAGATCCGCGACAACGCATTGTCCAAGGCGCGCTACGAGTTCCGCTGGGACGACCAATTCAATTTGGGCCTGGATCCGGACAAGGCGCGCGAATTCCACGACGAGACCCTGCCCAAGGAATCGGCCAAGGTCGCCCACTTCTGCTCGATGTGCGGCCCGCACTTCTGCTCGATGAAAATCACCCAGGACGTGCGTGACTTCGCGGCAAAACAAGGGCTGAACGACGAAGATGCCCTGCAGAAGGGGATGGAAACCAAAGCGGTTGAGTTCGTCAAAACCGGCGCGGAGATTTATCACAAGGTATGATGCGCGAGCTGCCGTCATGGCGGCATTTGCCATGACGCCTGATTTTTCATCCCTTCGCCCTGTTCTCGACGCCTTTGTCGCCCGCCTCGAAGCGCGCTTGCAGCGTGCCCGAGCCTATGTGCGAGGCAATCAGGCTTATTTGCTGGCGCAAAGCCGGATCTGGCTCGGTCGCCTGGTTTTCTGGTCGTGCGGTATTGCCGTTGGCCTGGCGGCGGTCGCTTTTGCGCTGCTCAGTGACCTGGCGGCAGAAACCTTTGCCCATGCCACCGGCCGTTATCCCTGGCTGCCCTTCATCCTGACACCGCTCGCCGGGGTTGGCTTGCTGTGGCTGACGCGAGAGTTTTTTCCTGGTGCGCAGGGTAGCGGCATCCCGCAGGTGATTGCCGAAATGAAAAGGCCGGATGAGGGGCCATGGCGACCCTTGGTGTCGCTGCGCATCGCATTCGGTAAGATCGTGATCGGAGTGGCTGCGGTTGGGGCCGGGTTTTCCTTTGGTCGCGAAGGGCCGACCGTGCAAGTCGGCGCCAGTTTGATGGCGGCAGTTGGCCGCTTCATGCCGGCGACGCTGCGGATTCATCGGGCGCATTTGCTGGTTGCCGGTGGGGCCGCCGGCATCGCAGCGGCCTTCAATGCACCACTGGCCGGGATCGTCTTTGCCATCGAGGAATTGTCGCGCAGCATTGAGTCACGGATGAGTGGCGTGGTGATTACCGCCATCGTGCTGGCGGGGGTGATTGCCCAGCACTTTCTGGGCAATGACAATTATTTTGGCCGGGTGGTTGTTTTTGGGGTCAGTGCTGATCTCGCGTACGCCATTTTGTTGTGTTCGCTGGTGACTGGGGTGGCGGGTGGCATCTTCGCCCGTTTGTTGCTGACCTCGGCCATCGGCTGGCAGGGTCGATTGGCTGATTTTCGGGCCAATCAACCGTATGCTTTCGTACTGGCTTGCGGCCTGTTGCTGGCCGCGCTGGGTAGCGCCAGTGGCGGCATGACCTGGGGGAGCGGTTTCGCCGAAACCCGTGCTTTGCTGGTCGGGCAGGCTGACTTGCCGTGGTATTACGGACCCGCCAAATTCGTGGCCACCGTACTTTCCTATTTGTCCGGTTTGCCCGGCGGTATTTTTGCGCCATCGCTAGCCATCGGTGCCGGCATTGGTCAGGATATGCAGCCCTTATTGTCCGGCCATGCGTTTCCAACGACCATCGTCGTGCTGTGCATGGTTGGTTTTCTGGCAGCGGCGACTCAGGCCCCGATCACTGCCTTCATCATCGTCATGGAGATGGTCGATGGCTATTCGCTGGTGATCGGGCTGATGGCTACGGCTCTGGTCGCCTCGGCGGTGTCTCGCCTGATCTCTCGGCCCTTGTATTCGACTTTGGCCGAACATATGGTTCGGCAGCAGAGCCCTCCCGGTAAGGAATAGGCTGATCACCACGGCAAGTTCTTGTTTGTCCGCGGTCGACGCGGGCTAAAATAATAAAACTGCGAATCGAATAACAAAGAGGACAAAATGCTCAAATTGCTGGTGGTCGAAGATCATGCCTTGGTCCGCGAGGGGTTGGTTCGCCTGCTTGATCAGGTTGAGGACGAGACGAGCGTACTGGAGTGTTCTGATTTCGAGTCGGCCATTGCGCTGCTCGATCACGAAAGTGATATTGATTTGTTACTACTTGACTTGGCCTTGCCAGGTATTGATGGCTTTGCCGGGCTCGACATCCTGCGTCGCCGCTATCCGGCGATGCCGGTGGCCGTGGTTTCGGCGTATGACGATACGCCAACCATTACCCGGGTGTTGAATCTGGGGGCTTCCGGTTTTATCCCCAAGGCCTATTCCGGCGAGGCCTTGCTGAATGCCGTGCGTGCTGTGCTGGCCGGGCAGATTGTCCGACCCAAAGGCCAGGGCGAAGCCAAAATGGATGACGAGGTGCCGGTGCCGCCGCGCAAGGTTAGCGTTCGTCCTGAGGAAATCGGTCTGACCGAGCGTCAGGCCCAGGTTCTCTGCCTGATGGTGCGTGGTTTGTCGAATCGCGATATTGCCGAGCAACTCGACCTGTCGGAAGGCACGGTCAAGATTCACGTGACTGCGGTCTTCAAGGCGCTTGGGGTGAGCAGCCGGACCCAAGCGCTGGTCTCGGTGGCCCGTTACGGGATCGATTTCGGTAACGTATTTTAGACGGCGAGGTTTTCTGCCGGCCGCTGGCTGGCAGCGCGCAGCAGGGCGCGCAGGCGGGCCGGTCTGACCGGCAGCAGCAGGCGCAAGCCGTGGTGTGGGATATCAGTCTCTTTGTCCGGCTGCAGGACAATCAAGGGGGCGTGTGTGGTCAGTTGATCGACGAGCACCGCATCGCACAGTACGATGATGTCGCTGCGCAAGTGGGCTGCGCTGCTCGGTGGGCCATCGCTGATCTCGTAACCCCAGGTTTCGGCCAGGGCCCGGCATTCGGCCAGGGCCACACTGTCGCCAATCAAATGTAAGCGTTCAGCGATGTTGACCGCAGGTGCGGGTGACTCCGTGGGATTGTTGGCCGTGGGTAGGTGACGTCGCACCGTCAATAGAAAACGTGTCCCGGCATTGATCGCTGAGTGGAGTTCAAGCTTGATTTGCAGGGCACGAGTCAGCCTTTCGACGATGGATAACCCGAGGCCCAGTCCGCCACCTTGTTCGCGGGCACTGTTGGCGACCTGGTAGAACTCGGTGAAGATCGCCGCCTGGTGTTGTGGGGCGATGCCGATGCCGCTGTCCCTGACTTCAATACGGATACCCTGCTGACTGAGTCGGGCGCCGAGTAATACTCGACCGCCGCTGGGGGTGTAGCGCAGCGCATTTGACAGCAGATTGCTGAGGATTTGTTCAAGTAAAACCGGATCGCTATGAATCAGCAGGCGACTGCCGTGGATGCGCAAGCGAATGTTGCGTTCTTCGGCCAGCGGCTGGAAGGCGAGGTTTAGCCGCTCGAACAGCGGGCTCAGGGCGATGGGGCGGATATTGGGTTTGACCCCACTGATGTCGAGACGGGAAATGTCGAGCAGGGCATCGAGCATTTCGCTGAGGATGCTGGCTGAAGAGGCGATGCGTTCGGCAAGTTGTCCCACTTCCCTGGTTTTGCCGTGTTTGACCTGGCGTTGGAGATCCGCTGAAAACAAGCCCAGGGCATGGAGGGGTTGGCGCAAATCGTGGCTGGCGGCGGCCAGAAATCGACTTTTTGCGGCATTGGCTTGCTCGGCATTATTTTTCTTGTCGGCGAGTTCAGCGGTGGCTTCCTGAATGCGCGTTTCGAGTCGGGCTCGGTTTTCTGCCAGTCGTTCGGTCAAGGCAGCCATTTCGCGAATCTGCCGGCGGACCACCAAGGCGCCGATCAGCGATACCACCGCGACCAGCAGGCCGAGAGTGGCTAGCTCAAAGCGCCGGTCGTACCAGTTACTCAACATCGTTTGTTGAGGCTGAATGCCGATCAGGCGCAAGTCGGGAAAGCCGGGGACCTGTGACACCGAGATGGCCATGCCGCGCTCGCGAGCCAGGCCGGACGCAGGGATCATGTCACGTAACTGACCGGCATACAGGGCCTCACCTACGGCTTGGCCGACCACCTTGGCGTTGGGGGTTAGATCACTGGGTCGGCAGGAGGCAATGATGACCCCCTGGGCATTGGTGAGTACCGCCTCGAAATCGTCACTCAGCCGGTTGGCCCAGCAAAAATCTTGCATGTAGCTCGGTTCGATGGCGGCAAAGGCGGCGCCGGCAAAGCGATTACTGTCGTCGTTCAACCGGTGGGCGATGGCATAGGTATAGCGCCCGGAGTTGCGGCCAACGTAGGGGCCAAAAGTGGTGGACGGCGCGCCGTTCTCGAGCGTCAGAAAGTAAGGTCGATCGCGAACATTGATCCGTGGCGGTGGAAAGTAGGTCGAGATGAAGCGCTGGTTGCCGGCGGCATCGAAAATGATCAGGTCGCGCAGTTGGGGCATGGCACGCGAATGGCGCTGGGCAATATATTCCCAACCGCGCACGGCTTCCCAGTTTTGCCAGTCCTGGCGGCTGGCGGACAGGTCGATGGCAATTTCACGAACCAGCACGTCCACCGCTTCAAAAGCGCGCGCAGTGTGCTCGGCCATCATGACGGTGAACTGCTGCAGGCGCTGCTCGCCTTCAGCAAGATCGCGCTCCCGCGAAACAATCAGGTCAGCCAGGAAGACGAGCAGAACAGCGGCCGTGCTGATCAGTGCAACGATCAGGGCCAAAGTTTCTGGCTTGCGCTTTACGGGCATAAGTTTCAGCGGTGATAGCAGTAGAGCGGGCGGGCGGGGGTGCAGTCGACGTCGATGATCTGGGTCGGGGTTTGGCCGGGCACCGGAAAGCTATTACTGATGAACAGGCTGCCGGGCGGCATTTCCGCGACTACTTTCTCCCATAGTTTTTCCATCGGCGCCGGTGACAGGAAAGCATAGACCACGTCATAGTCGCCCAGGTGGGCTTGCCACAGGTCGTCCCAGCGCCAGCGGATATTGTTCCGGCCGATGCTGAACAGCAGGCCAGCCAGCCAGGTGAGTGGTGCATTTTCGTAGCCGGTGAAGTGGCTGGCTGGCAGGTGGTCGGCCAGCGGCACCGTGGTGCTGCCAATGCCGGCTCCCAGGTCGAGAAAGCGGCAGGGGCCCCGTTCAGCCAGGAGGTCGGCGAGCGCTTGCACGGTTTGCCGGTTGGATAGATAAAGCGGCACCTGACCGGAGAGGGCGCCGCGATAAATGAGTAGCAAGAGGACAAAGGCCAGCAGGAACCAGCCAGGGTCGATGGCCAGGCCCTGGGTGAGCCAGATCAGGGGCATGAACAGGGCGTGCATGACCCGCCACCACCAGGGCTGACGAGAGAAGGTGGCCAGCGCCAGCGCGGTGGCGCCAATGGCCAGACTGGTTTGCAGCCAGGGCATGGCCTCGGCCTGCCAGCCGTAATAGGGCCAGGCCAGGGAGAGTACGGCAATGACGGCGGCCCCTTGCAGGGCCAACTGACGAATGGGGGGCGCAGACATCGTGCGATTATGCCATCAAGGCGTCTCGCCACCTTGGGCGGGGGCAGCTTTCCGGCATAAAGGGCTGATTCTTTATTGACGTGTGCTGGATGCATGCGGAGAATCAGCGGACATTGCCCAACCCCGATGAACACAGGAGAAATTGATGCACGCCAAGCTTTCCGTAGTTGCCCTCTCTGTCCTTGCTGCCTTTGCTCTGAGCGCCTGCGGCCAGAAGGAAGAGCCCAAACCGATGGCCGCCCCGGTGGCGCCGGCGGCCTTGCCGGTCAAGCCGGAAATTGTCGTCAAGCTGGGCCATGTGGCGCCGATGACCGGCCCGCAGGCGCACTTGGGCAAGGACAACGAAAACGGTGCGGTGCTGGCGATTGAGGAACTCAACGCCCAAGGGCTGGAAATTGGTGGAGCCAAGATCAAGTTTGAATTGCTGGCCGAGGATGATCAGGCTGATCCCAAGCAAGGCACCATCGTGGCCCAGAAGCTGGTTGATGCCAAGGTCAATGGCGTGATCGGTCACCTCAACTCAGGTAGCACCATTCCGGCCTCCAAGCTTTATTTTGACGCGGGTATTCCGCAGGTTTCCGGTTCTGCAACCAATCCGAAGTACACCCAGCAGGGTTTCAATACGGCTTTCCGGGTGATGGCCAACGACGTCCAGCAGGGCAAAATCCTGGGCGAATTCGCCGTCAAGCAAGGGGTCAAGAGCGTGGCGGTGGTCGATGACCGGACTGCATACGGCCAGGGGTTGGCGGACGAGTTCCGTAAGGCGGCGGAAGCGGCAGGTCTCAAGGTGGTGGCGAATGAATACACCAACGACAAAGCGACCGATTTCAAGGCCATCCTGACCAAGATCAAGTCCAAGAAGCCGGATCTCGTTTTCTTCGGCGGCATGGATGCCCAGGGTGGGCCGATGGTCAAGCAGATGAAGGAACTGGGCCTCAAGGCCAAATTTCTCGGCGGTGATGGGGTCTGTACACCGGAATTCATGAAGCTGGGGGGGGCGGCGACCGAAGGCCAGTACTGCTCATTGCCCGGCATGCCGCTTGACAAGCTGGCCAAGGGGCCAGAGTTCAAGGATAAATTCACCAAGAAGTTTGGCGCTGAAATCCAGCTTTATGCCCCGTATGTCTACGATGCTGTGATGGTGATGGCCGATGCCATGAAGCGGGCGGACTCGGTGCAGCCGGGGAGTTACCTGCCGCAAATTGGCAAGACCAGCCTGGATGGCGTGACCGCCAAGATCGAGTTTGACGAACTGGGCGACCTCAAGGGCGGCGCGATTTCGATTTATCAATATCAGGGCGGTAGCTTGTCCTACGTTGAAACCCTGGGCGGTAGCCCGGCTGAGGTCGCGGTGAAGGAAGCTGTTGCTGAAGTCAAGGGCGCAGCGCAGGCGGTGGCGGGTGCGGCGACGGCGGTGGGTGCCGAAGCGGTCAAGTCGGGTGCCGAAGCGGTCAAGGCCGGTGCCGAGGTTGTCAAGGGTGCGGCCGAGGCCGGCAAGGCCATGGTCGAGAAGAAGTAAGCAGGACGCAGCATGAACGAAACGGCACCGCAGGGTGCCGTTTCCATTTGTTGCGGTCGACGGATTCAATATGGATATTTTTCTGCAGCAGTTGGTCAATGGCCTGGTCCAGGGCAGTATCTATGCCCTGGTGGCACTGGGCTACACCATGGTCTACGGCATCATGGGTTTGATCAATTTTGCCCACGGTGAAGTGGTGATGATTGGCACCCTGGTCAGCATCACGGTGGCGGGTACCTTGATCGATGCCGGCATGCCGGTGGCGCTGGCCGGACTGGTCGGGCTGGTCACTGCGGTGCTCAGTTGCATGGCGTTGGGCTGGAGTCTGGAGCGGGTAGCGTACCGGCCTTTGCGCGATGCGCCGCGTCTGACCCCGCTGATTACGGCGATTGGCATGTCCATCGTCTTGCAAAATCTGGCGATGATCGTTTGGGGACGCAATTACCTGACGTTCCCTGCTTTCTTGCCCAAACTGAACTTTGAGTGGGCGGGGGCTTATTTCACGCTGGTCCAGGTGCTCATTGTCCTGGTTTCGGCGCTGACCATGGCCGCACTGCTTTTGCTTGTCTATCGCACCAAGCTGGGCATGGCGATGCGGGCAACTGCACAAAACCCGGCCGTGGCCAGCCTGATGGGGGTCAATATCAACCGCGTTATCGCTGCCGCTTTCATTATTGGTTCGGCACTGGGGGCGGTGGCTGGCGTCATGGTGGGGAGCTATTACGAAATTGCCCATTACCAGATGGGTTTCATGCTTGGCCTGAAGGCCTTTACCGCCGCAGTGCTCGGCGGTATTGGCAATTTGGCCGGGGCGATGGCCGGCGGCGTGCTGCTCGGTATCATCGAGGCCTTGGGGGCGGGCTATATCGGGGATCTGACCGGTGGTTTTCTGGGTAGTCATTATCAAGACATCTTTGCCTTTGTCGTGCTGATCGGCGTCTTGATGTTCAAGCCGTCCGGCCTGTTCGGTGAGAAGACAGGAGAGCGGGCGTGAAAAAATGGCTCAATCTGAAGTCGACCGCGGGGATTGTGCTGATTACCTTCGCCTTGATCGCCCTGCCTTTTGTCGCCGCCATGGGCGGCCAAGCATGGGTGCGCATTGTCAACTTTGCCATTCTTTATGTTTTTTTGGCACTGGGTTTGAATATCGTGGTCGGCTTTGCCGGCCTGCTCGATTTGGGCTATATCGCCTTCTATGCCGTGGGGGCCTATACTTGGGCCTTGCTGGCCAGCCCGCATTTTGGCCTGCACTGGCCGATCTGGGCCATTTTGCCCATTGGGGCGCTGGTGGCCTGCGTATTCGGCGTGCTGCTCGGTTCACCGACGCTCAAGTTGCGGGGTGATTATCTTGCCATTGTCACACTCGGTTTTGGCGAGATTGTCCGTATTTTCCTGAACAACCTGAACGCGCCGTTCAATATCACCAACGGCCCGCAGGGGATCACCTTGATTGATCCGGTGATGTTCGGCGATTTCAAATTCTCGGGCACGACGCAGATTTTTGGCCTGGCGATCAGTGGACCGCAAAAATATTACTTTCTGCTGGTGGCGCTGGCCATCCTCGTCATCCTCATTAACCTGCGGTTGCAGCATTCGCGGATCGGCCGGGCCTGGCAGGCCATCCGCGAGGATGAAATCGCCGCCAAGGCGGTGGGCATCAACACCCGCAACGTCAAACTGCTGGCCTTCGCCATGGGGGCCTCGTTCGGTGGTGTGGCCGGCGGAATTTTCTCGGCCATGCAGGGTTTCGTCTCGCCGGAGAGCTTTTCGTTGATTGAATCGATCATGGTGCTGGCCATGGTGGTGCTGGGCGGCATGGGACATATTCCGGGCGTTATTCTTGGCGCAGTTTTGCTCACCATCCTGCCTGAAGTGCTGCGCTACGGGATCGGACCCTTGCAAATGTTCGTTTTCGGCAACGTGCTGATTGATCCGGAGAGCCTGCGGATGTTGATTTTTGGTTTGTCGCTGGTTCTGGTCATGCGTTACAAACCAACGGGACTATGGCCGTCGCCGGGGCGTCGACACGGAGTCGAGGCGGTGGGAGGTGCGTCATGACAGCCTTGCTCGAAGCGCGCGGTGTTGCCAAGCATTTTGGCGGTGTCAAAGCCTTGCAGGCGGTCTCGCTGACCATCCGCCGGGGTGAGGTCTATGGTCTGATCGGCCCGAATGGGGCCGGCAAGACCACCTTCTTCAATTGCATGACCGGCCTGTATGTGCCGGATGGCGGGGGGTTTGTTTTTGATGGTCAGCCGCTTCAGGCCAATGCACCCGAACAGGCCGCGGCACGAGGTATCGCCCGGACTTTTCAGAACATTCGCTTGTTTGGCCAGATGACGGCGCTCGAGAACGTCATGGTCGGTCGTCATGTGCGGACGCGGGCCGGTATTTTCGGTGCCATCCTGCAAACCTCGGCTACGCGGGCGGAAGAAGCGGCCATCCGTCAAAAGGCGATCGACCTGCTGCATTACGTGCAGATTGAGGATCGTGCTGACGATCTGGCGCAGAATCTGTCCTACGGCGACCAGCGCCGGCTGGAAATTGCACGGGCGCTGGCGACCGAGCCCAAACTGCTCTGCCTGGATGAGCCCGCCGCCGGGATGAATGGCACCGAAACCGCCGAGTTGCGGCAATTGATCGAAGGGATCCGCCAGGATGGAACGACGGTGTTACTGATCGAACACGACGTTAAGCTGGTCATGGGCCTGTGTGACCGGGTGGCGGTGCTCGATTACGGGGCGCTGGTCATCGAGGATGTGCCCGCCGTGGTGCAGAAGGATCAACGTGTCATAGAGGCGTATTTAGGTGCTTGAAGTAACCGGACTCCACGTCGCCTATGGCGGCATCCAAGCGGTGCGCAGCATCACCTTTCACGTCAACCAGGGCGAAACGGTCGCCCTGATCGGCGCCAATGGTGCGGGCAAGAGCAGCACGCTGAAAGCCATTGCCCGGGTGATTAGCGCGGTCGGGGGCGATGTGCACTTTTGCGGCCAGAAAATTGGTCACCTGGCCCCGCACGACATCATTCGCCAGGGCATTGCTCTGGTCCCAGAGGGGCGCGGTGTTTTTCCGCGTCTGACGGTGGCCGAAAACCTGGGGATGGGCGCCTATATTCGCGATGACACGGTCAACATCGCAGCTGATCTGGAAAAGGTGTACAGCTATTTTCCCCGCCTCAAGGAGCGGGCCGGACAATTGGCCGGCACCCTTTCGGGTGGCGAGCAGCAAATGCTGGCCATTGGTCGTGCGCTGATGAGTCGACCGAAGTTGCTGTTGCTCGATGAGCCTTCAATGGGTCTGGCACCCATCATGGTGCAGAAGATTTTTGAGGTCGTTCGTGCGGTGGCTGCCGATGGCATGACTACGCTGCTGATCGAACAGAATGCCCGACTGGCACTGGAAAGTAGTCAGCGGGCTTATGTGATGGAAAGCGGCGAAATTAGCCTCAATGGCGAGTCGACCGCGTTACTGCATGATCCCAAGGTCAGGGCCGCTTATCTGGGGGAGTAGTGCTTCCGCTGCGAGCGCGACGGATGTGGGGTTTGCCAGCTGGATTGTGTACAGGAGCGTGACATGCCAGTGAAGGGATTGGGTTTGCGGACCAAGTCAATGTTGGCGTTGTTGCTCGCCTGCGTATTGGCCTTGCTTCCGGCAGGCTTGCTGGGCTGGAAGATACTTGAAGGTATACGTCAGCATTTTGGCGAGGCCTACGCCAGCAATCTGACCGAACTCAAGCGCCAGACGATTCTGGCGCCGGTGTTGCGCGACCTGGCACTTTCGCGACGGCTGGCCGGTTCCTTGCTGACTCGGCAGTGGCTCATTGATGAAGATGACCTCGATAAAAAGCGCCTGTTTTTTTCCGAAGCGGAAGCTTATCGCCAGGATCTGGGGGACCGCGCTTATTTCGTTGCCAACGCGCAGAGTCAATATTTCTACGCCAATGATGACGCGCAGGCTGTGTCCGATCAGGTTCGTTATGTTCTGGAGCGCGCCAAGGCGGATGACTCCTGGTTTTTCAGCACCTTGGCTCGTCACGAGGATTACAACATCAATGTCAATTATGACGCTCATCTCAAAGTGACTCGGGTGTGGCTGAATGTCCTGGTTCGCGATAGTGGCGGGCTCGCCATCGGCGTCGCAGGCGCCGGCATTGATCTGACCCGGTTTCTGGCTGATTTTTTGGGCAGTGAGGAGGTCGGTGTCACGCCGATGATCATTAATCGCAGTGGTGCCATTCAGGCGCACCGTGACCAGTCGCTGATTGCGACCAATCAGGCCGGAAGCGAGGCGCGGCCAGAGCAGTTGATAAATAATCAGCTGGATGACGATGGTCGAGCGCGCTTGAAAACAGCCATGTTGGCTGCGGAGGCGACACCGGGTCGGGTTCAGGTGTTTTATGCCCAACTGGGTGAGCTGCGCCAGTTACTGGCGCTGGCTTATATCCCGGAGCTGAAGTGGCATGTGCTGACTGCCGTGGATCTGCAGGCCGCGCAAGTGCTTGATGAAAACTGGCTTCAAGCAGCCATGATTGCCTTGGTCGTATTGGTCGGCGTGCTGTTACTGGCATTTGGCTATGCAGTAGAAAAACTGCTGTTGCAACCAGTTCGAAAGCTGCAGTTGTCTGCTTTGGCGATGGGGCGAGGGGAATACGATATCAGTCTGCCTCCGGCCGGTCATGATGAGCTGGGCGATTTGAGCCGGGTCTTCGGTAGCATGGTCAGGCAAATTCGCGACAACACGGCAAATCTTGAAGAGAAGGTCCAGTTGCGAACTCAGGCACTAGAGGCAGCTAATCGTGACATGCAGCGTGCCCACCGGCAGATCAACGACTCGATCGATTATGCCAGTTTGATTCAGCGGGCTATCCTGCCGGATCAGCAGTTGAAGACTTACCTTGGCAAGCACCATTTCGTTTTGTGGCGTCCTCGCGATGTGGTGGGGGGCGATTTTTACGTCTTCCGTCAGGAAGAAGCGTGTTATCTCCTGGGGGTCATCGATTGCGCTGGGCACGGCGTCCCCGGGGCGTTGATGACGATGCTGGCCCGCTCGGCACTTGACCATGCCATGAGCGCTGTTGGGATCAACCGTCCTGCGGCCATCCTGTCGCACACTGATCAGGCAGTCCGCGGCATGCTGCAGCATTGCGATTTGCCGCGTGCCATTGCCACCAATATGGATGCTGGCCTGGTTGTTGTTGATCGTTTGCGTGGGAAACTGCGCTATGCCGGCGCCAAAATTACCTTGTACTGGAGCGATGGGCAGACGGTGGGCGAAATCAAGGGGGGCCGGCGGGCACTGGGTGACCGGCGGCCTGGTGAGTACGTCGACAGTGAACTCACCTTGCGTCCGGGGGTCACTTATTATCTGGCCACCGATGGTTTTCTCGATCAGGCTGGCGGCGAGCTTGGCTATGGTTTTGGCAACACGCGTTTTGCTCAGGTGTTGTTGCAGCATGCCTGCTTGCCCATGGCTGAACAGGCCGTTGCTTTCGATCAGGTCCTGGCTGCGTATCAAGGGGCTTATCCGCAACGTGACGACATTACGATTTTGTCATTCCGCTTTGATTAAATGGGAGAAGCGATGGAAAGTATGGATTTTGTTGCGCTCAGGGCGCTTTTTAACCGCAGCCGTATCCTGCTTTGTTTCAATGGCCCGATTTCCCGCAGCTTGATCGAGGAAATCGGCAATGCGCTGAAGAATTATTTGCAGGCCGATAATGCGTTGCCATCGGCAGCAATGGATGTTTTTGGCATTTACGTTGAAATGACTCAAAATATTCGGCATTACGCACAGGCGCATGGATACGATGAACTGGGTAGTTCGGCGACCGTCGTGGTGGCGCGTGATCAGGCGGGGCGCTATATGGTGCAGGCGGGTAATGTGGTTGAAATGGTCGATGGCGAGGCCTTGATGCAGCGGGTGGGCGAGTTGGCGGCCATGGATGCTGCCGCGCTCAAGGCCTGTTATAAGGCCCAGTTGCGGCAGCCGCGGCTTGAGGGCGTGGCCAGCGGTGCTGGGTTGGGGCTGATCGACATGGCCCGCAAGTCGGCAGAACCGTTAGCGGCCAGCGTGTCACCCGCCGAAGGTGGACGTGTATTTTTTAGCCTGCGGGCAACCATCTGAAAGTAAATAATGAATGCCTTGACTATTGAGGGTAGCCAGTCAACGCCCTACATCGTGGCCGACTGGGACAAAGGGTGCTTGCTGATGAAAGGGGACTCCTACCCGGAGAACTCTTTTGATTTCTTTGGGCCGGTGATCGACTGGATAGAGCGCTATCTCGCCGATACCTCTGCGCCATTACGTCTGGAGTTGCGGCTGGTTTACATGAATACCAGTTCAGTAAAGGCCATGATGGATATTTTTGACCTGCTCGAAGCGGTTCATGCCCAGGGCCGGGCCGTGCGGGTGGATTGGTTTTACGATCCACGCAATGAACGTGTGCTGGGCTTGGCGGATGAGTTCCGAGAGGATTGCAGTTTCCCGTTCGAGATCGGTATTGATGCCTGAGGCTAAAGCCATGAACGCCGTCGACCCGGATTTTCTTGAAAAAATCACTTCCTTGCTGGCTGATCCGGCGTATCAATCCAATCCCCTGTGCCAGCCATTGGCCGATTTGTTGGAATACAGCGAGCAGCAGCGTTTGCGTCTGGAGCGGGTACTCAGAATTTCAGATGGTTATCAGCACCTGGCGCGACACGATAAACACAATTTGTTGCTGCAGTACGACCGGCAGGTCAGGCGACTGGAAAAGTTGGCGCGCATTTCTGATCGCTATCAGAACAGCCTGCGGGAAGTGAGCGAGGCGCTCAAAGAGGCGGCCTTGCATGATCCGTTGACCCATTTGGGCAATCGACGTTTTTTGATGGAGCGCTTGCGGGAAGAAAGCGAGCGCGCGACTCGCCAAGGCTTGCCGTATGCGGTCGGTATTTTGGACGTTGACCATTTCAAGCGGGTCAACGATCAATTTGGCCATGAACTGGGTGATGAGGTCTTGTGCAAAATTGCCGGGGCCATTGAGGGCGCTTTGCGCGAGTACGACCTTTGTGGGCGCTGGGGTGGGGAGGAGTTTCTGATCATCCTGCCGGATACGACGATCAGTTTTGCGGTGCCGGTGGTCGAGCGTGTGCTGGCGGAAATCCGCAGCATCCGCATTGCGTTACCGGGCCAGGCTTTCGGCGGTGTCACGGCGAGTATCGGGATTACTGCTTATTTGTCGGGTGAGTCGTATGCCCAGAGTATTAACCGGGCAGACGCCGCCTTGCTGGCGGCCAAAGCCGCCGGCCGTAATCGTATCGAATTGGCTGTTGCCGGCGAGCCGTTGAGTTGCGATGATGGCGCTGTCAGGACGTCGCGAAAGTGAAGGCGTCGGCAAAGAAAGCTTCTTCGGGCAGGCCTTGTGCCAGGAAATCCCGTTTGGCGGCATCGATCATCACCGGCGAACCGCAGGCATAGACTTCGTGACCCGACAAGTCGGGGAAGTCGGCAAGCACGGCTTCGTGGACAAAACCGGTGCGACCGGTCCAAGTGTCGCCGGCGACCGGTTCGGACAAAACCGGGATATACCGGATGTGGGGATGTTCGCTTGCCCATTGCCTGGGCAGGGTGTCCTGATAGAGATCAACCTGTGCCTTGGCTCCCCAATAAATGCGCATGGGTCGTGCACATTTTTCGGCGATGGCGTGCTCGACAATGGCTTTGATCGGGGCAAAACCGGTGCCGCCGGCCAGCAGGATGATCGGGCGGGTGCTGTCTTCGCGCAGGAAAAAGCTGCCGTGCGGCCCGTTAAAGCGCAGGATGTCGCGCACTTTCATCGTACTGAACACCTGCTCGGTAAATAAGCCACCCGGTACGTACCGGATGTGCAGTTGCAGCACTGCATCGTCGTGCGGTGCATTGGCCAGTGAGAAACTCCGTTTTTTACCCTCCTTGAGCAGGATGTCGATGTACTGACCGGCAAGGAACTGCAGACGCTCGCTGGCCGGCAGGCGCAGATGCATCTCGATGACATCCGGGGCCAGGCGTTCCATTTTTTCGATTCGTGATGGCAGGGTTTTGACCGGAATGTCGTTGGCCGAGCTCAGCTGTCGGCATTCGATTTCCAGGTTGCCGCGCGCCGTGGCGCAGCAATAGAGGGTCAGGCCGGCGGCTTTTTCCTGCTCGCTCAGGGCATGAGCCTGGGCCGGGCCGTGGTCGATCTCGCCACACAGTACCTTGCCCTTGCAGGCGCCACAGGCGCCATCCTTGCAGCCATACGGGATGAGCAAGCCTTGGCGCAAGGCGGCATCAAGGATGGTTTCATCGGTTTCGGCGGCAAACTGGCGGCCACTCGGCTGGACAGTAATCTGGTAGCTCATCGGTTCCCCTTCTGTGGCTCGGCTACAATGCCGGCGTGCAAAAAATCCTGATTGTCGGCAGCGGGGACGTCGCCCGCCGCATTCTCTCCCGCCTGATGCTGCATGCCCGGTGCTGCCGCGTGTTCGCCCTGTTGCGCGATGCCGGTCGTCGTGCCGGCTGGCGCGCTGCGGGGGCTGTGCCGCTGCTGGCTGATCTGGATGAACGTGCCAGCTTGTCGCGACTGGCCGGGGTGGCGGATGTCCTTGTCCATCTCGCACCACCGCCCGGCCAGGGCGAAAGCGATACCCGAACCCGCCATTTGCTAGCTGCCCTGAGCAAGGCAGCGAGTCTACCACGCTGCCTGATATACGTAAGTACGACAGGGGTTTACGGTGATTGTGCCGGGGCGGTGATTGATGAAACCCGGCGCCTGAATCCGGAAAGTCCGCGTGCTGGACGGCGCGTCGATGCCGAACGCCGCGTGCGGGACTGGGGGGCGCGCCAGGGGGTGCGGGTGTGCATCATCCGGGCGCCGGGTATCTATGCGGCAGATCGCCTGCCGCTGGATCGCCTGCAAAATGCCCTGCCGGCGCTGGTTGACCGTGATGACGTATTCACCAACCACATCCATGCCGATGATCTGGCGGCCGCCTGTCTGGCCGCCATCCGTCACGGTCGGGCCAATCGCACCTACAATGCGGTGGATGATTCGGTGCTGAAGATGGGCGATTACTTCGACCAGGTGGCCGATGCCTTTGCCTTGCCGCGGCCGCCTCGCCTGGCGCGTGACGCATTGCGGGCGGCGGTGTCGCCGATGCAGTGGTCCTTCATGCGCGAGTCGCGGCGCATTGGCAACCAGCGATTGAAGAATGAACTCAAACTGAGGCTGGCCTACCCGACCATTGCGGCGGGACTGGCCGATGCCCGCTCAAGGAGAAACGTATGTTGATCGTTAAGTCCCTGCATATCTGGATGGTCGTGTCGTGGTTTGCCGGCCTCTTCTACCTGCCACGCATTTTTGTCAATCTGGCGATGGTGCCGGCCGACAGCACGGCAGAGCGCGATCGCTTGTTGCTGATGGCCGGCAAGCTGTACAAGTTCATGACACCGCTCGGCGTGCTGGCCATCGTTTTTGGATTCTGGCTGTGGTTCGGCTATGGTTTTTCCGGCGGCTGGCTGCATGCCAAGACAACCCTGGTCGGCTTGCTGGCGGTCTATCACTGGCACTGCGGTCGGCTGCTGGCCGAATTCAAGGACGGACGTTGCGGTAAGAGCCACGTCTGGTTCCGCTTTTACAATGAACTGCCGGTGCTGGTCTTGCTGGCTGTTGTTTTCCTCGTCGTCCTCAAACCCTTCTGATCATGAACCGATATTTCGCCATTTGCCCGCGTGGGCTTGAAGAACTCCTCCTTGACGAGCTGCGCGCCGTGGGCGGTGAAGACCTGCGGTCGACGCACGGCGGTGTGCATTTTTCCGGTGACTGGAGCGTCTGCTACCGGGCCAACCTGGAGTCCCGCCTGGCCACCCGCATCCTCTGGCACATCGTCACCGGGCCCTATGCGTCGGAAGAGGATATCTACCATCTGGCCGTGCGTCAGTTGTGGCCGAACCACTTTGCCGTGTCGCGCACCATGCGGGTGGTGACGACGGCGATCAAGTGTCCGCTGAAGTCGCTCGATTACGTCACGCTGCGCGTCAAGGACGCTGTGTGCGATCGTTTCCGCGATGATCTGGGCGAACGTCCGAACATTGATACCCGTCGCCCGGATGTCAGCGTCCATGTCTTCCTGACCGAAAACACCTGCACCCTGTATCTCGATACGTCCGGTCAACCGCTGTGGCAGCGCGGTTTCCGCAAGGCCAGCGTGGATGCGCCGCTGAAGGAAAACCTGGCCGCCGGCATTCTCAAGTTGGCGGGTTGGCAGCCGGGTATGGCGTTGATCGATCCGATGTGCGGGAGCGGCACTTTTGTGCTCGAAGCGATTCAGATGGCGCTTGATCGGGCACCCGGCCTGGACCGCGGCTTTGCCTTCGAAATGCTGAAGAAATTTGATGCCCTCACCTGGGCGAGCATTCGGGCGGCTGCTGAGGCGCGGGTGAAACCGGGTGAGCGTCTGGATATTCGTGCCTACGATATCGATGACAAGGCGGTGCGGGCTACCCGACGCAATTTGCAGGAAGCTGGTTTTGACGATCTGGTTACGGTCGACCGTGCTGATGTGCTGGAAACTCAGCCCTTGACGGCACAGGGCATCCTGATTGCCAATCCGCCTTATGGCGAGCGCATTGGTGAGCAGGATGAGCTGGCGGCTTTCTATCCGCAACTGGGTAGCGCACTTAAACGCCACTGGGCCGGCTGGAATTGTTTCTTCTTTACGGCAGATTTGCGTTTGCCCAAGTTGCTTGGTCTTCGCCCCAGTCGCAAGACGCCGCTGTACAACGGTCCGCTTGAATGCCGGCTATTTGAAATCCGCATGGTGGCGGGCAGCAATCGCAAGCCCTGAGCCCGGGTATTGCAATAATTCGTTGCATTTGATCTGGTGAATTTTTCGACCGACAATCAACGACTGTCATCATTTTTCAAATAAAAAGAGGAGCGCAGTATGTCCGTGCAGTCGATTTACGCCAGCAAACGCATGTCCGCCAGCGATGCCGTCCAGGTGGTGCGCGATGGCGATGCCATTATCGTGCCGACCGGTGTCGGTGAACCCCCAGCCCTGCTGACGGCCTTGTCCGATGCCCGGCGCAATTATCACGACGTGCGGATCTCGCAAATTCTGCCGCTGCGCAAATACGGCTACATCGATCCGGAAACCGTCGCCCATGTCCGCCACGATGCCTACTTCTTTGGCGGGGCGACCCGGCCAGGTGGTCAGGAGGGCTGGGTCGATTTCGTGCCGGCGTACTTCTCCGAGTTGCCGATGCTGATCAAGCGTGGCCTGACGCCTGCCGACGTGGTGTTTTCGATGGCCTCGCCGATGGATGAGCATGGCTATTTCTCGCTATCGCTGGCACCGGATTACACCATGGCCGCTGTTGCCAAGGCGCGGGCCGTGGTGCTCGAGGTGAATCCCAACGTGCCGTTTGCCAATGGCGACTGTCACATTCATGTGTCGCAGGTGGCGGCGCTGACCGAGTCGAGCGAAGCGCTGCTGGAAGTTGGCTTGCCCAAGATTGGCCCGGTACAGGAGGCTATTGGTGCCTATGTCGCCGAGATGATTCCTGACGGCGCGACCTTGCAGATCGGGTATGGTGGCATTCCCGATGCCGTGGTGATGCAACTGACCAACAAGCACGATCTTGGCATCCATACCGAAATGGTTGGCGATGGCATCATGAGCCTGGTGGAGGCCGGGGTGGTCAATAATCGTCGCAAGAACATGCACCAAGGCAAGATGCTGGCCACCTTCGCCCTCGGCTCGAAGAAGCTCTACGACTTTATGCACCGCAACCCGGCGTTGGAAATGCACCCCGTCGATTACACCAATGATCCGTATCTGGCGGGTCAAAACGACAACCTGCATTGCATCAACGCCACCATGCAGATCGATTTTCTTGGCCAGTGTGGTTCCGAGAGCCTGGGTCCCAAGCCGTATTCTGGCACCGGCGGCCAGGTGGATTTCGTGCGGGCGGCCAATCGCTCCAACGGGGGTAAGGCCTTCATCGTGTTGCCGTCAACAGCCAAGGACGACACGATTTCCCGCATTGTCCCCACCTTGTCGGCAGGGACGCACGTGACGACCAGCAAGAACGACATTAATTATGTGGTGACTGAGTTCGGCGTCGCCCAGTTGCGGGGCAAGACGGCCAAGCAGCGTTGTGAAGCCCTGATTGCCATTGCGCATCCCGATTTCCGGGGTGAGTTGCGGGAAGCAGCACGGAAATTGAATTTGTTGTGATTCATGCCCTCTGGCTGGGCGTGGCTTCGGGATTGCAAACATTCCGGGAAAAGCGCCTGGTCCTTACAACCTGTAGCAATTGCCCGGCCCGCGCCGGGCTTTTTTTCGCTATCGTGAGATGGTTTATGGCGGTGGAGGAACCGATGCGGCATCTGTTGGGGAAAGTCTTGCTGGCGGTGAGCTTGCTGGCGCTGGGTGTGGGCACCGCCTTGGCGCACGGGCGCAGCCAGGTCGGCGTTTATGTCGGTCCCGTGTTGGGCCCTTGGGGCTACCCTTCGCCGTGGTTCTATCCCCCGCCGGTGATTGTCGTACCGCCCGTCCCGCCGCCGCCGGTGTACATCGAGCGGGTACCCGTGGAGGCAGCGCCCGCGCCGGCCCCTGAGCCCACTTGGTATTACTGTGCCAGTGCTGAGGCGTATTACCCCGAAGTCAAATCCTGTCCGGAGCCGTGGCAGCCGGTGCTGCCACATCCAGAAAAATGAAGGTGAACGCGATGAATCAATGGCAACTTGCGACGGCTGCGCTGGCGCTGTCGACACTGGCAGCGTGCGCGGTTCAGCCAACCGGGCCGTCCGTCATGGTTTTGCCGGGTGGCGGGCAGAGTATTGAGCGCTTTCGGGCCGATGAATTGTATTGCCGGCGTGATGCCCAGATGATGATAGGCGGCAAAACGGCGACTGAGGCTGCACGCGAGTCCGCCATCAGTTCGGCGGCCGTGGGTACTGCCGTGGGTGCGCTGGCGGGTGCCGCCATCGGGGGCAATAGCCAGGGCGCAGCGGTGGGTGCGGGGGCGGGTTTGTTGCTGGGCAGTGCGATGGGGGCGGATGCCGCGCAAGGCGCTGGTTACGGCACGCAGGGTCAATATGACAATGCCTATATCCAGTGCATGTATGCCAAGGGGCATCGGGTGCCGGTGCCCGCTAACATGGGTTATGCCCGGACTCCGGTCAGGGCGCCAGATGCTGGCATCCCCCCGCCGCCGAGCGGAATGCCGCCACCGCCGCCGCCCGGCGTGCGTTAGTCGGTCGTCAGACTGTCGCTCTCACTCTATCAATTACAAAGCTGAATGCTTCTGACGGTACTGTTTTGCTTGAAATTACACAGATCACGGCTACGGTGAACATCAATACATGCTTCTGGTTTGATGTTCACATCCCTCTGTGCAGTTCACGTAAATGCCAGTTCGAAAGATTCCGAAGAACTACCGAAACGTTACGGGTATCGCCGCACAAACCAAGGCGATTGGAGAGGCTCAATTCGAATCTCCATTAGAGAGAGACTTTATTGCGCTCCTGGAGTTCTCGCCAGAGGTGGCAAGGTACGAAGTTCAGCCGGTCAAGATTGAATGGAAGGATGCGCAAGGAAAGCCGCGCTACTACCGCCCCGATGTACGCGTCGAGTTTTGCGATGAACTGAAACGTCCGCCTTGGCTATACGAGGTGAAGTGCAGAGAAGATCTGCGTACGCATTGGGACGAACTGCGCCCCAAGTTTCGGCAGGGCATCCGATACGCTCGGAAGCAGGGTTGGGTATTTCATCTGGTGTCAGATACGGAAATACGAACGCCTTACCTGACAAACGTCCGTTTCCTGCTGGGCTATCGAAACCGGACAATTCCGGAGGCGTCGATTGATGTTGTGATCCATGCCTTGGAGCATTTGGGGGAGGTGAGCGTTGAACAGCTACTTCACGCTTTGTCCGACGATCCGTGGCAACAGGCTGAGTATCTGCCAGCGATCTGGTATTTGATCACCAACTGGCGACTCCATGCCGATCTGCAGCAAACGCTGACCATGGCTTCTCCGATCAGGAGGTTCGCATGACAAGGCCACTCGCTCTTGATTACGGAGCGACGGTTTTCTACCAAGGGAAACCGTACGTCATTAGTCAGGAGTCGCACGATTTTGCTACCGTTGTTATCCGCGACGTCGACAGCGGCAAGCTTTCGCAAGTGGCAATAGTCGATCTTGCCTCGGGCCCCGAAGAACCGCCTGTTCCTCAGCATGATTTGGCAGCGGTGCCCGAGAAGGATTGGCAAGAAGCTATGCGGATTTACGGCATCATCCAACCCTTGCTGGATCTGCCCAACCGGGTCATCGATGACGTGGTTGCACGCGCGGAGGTGTGCAAGGTTCACTACACCTCGATCTATCGGTGGATTCGCCAGTACGAGGCGGATGGCCGGATTTCGGTATTTTTGCGGCGACGCCGAGCTGATGCCGGAAAAAACTTGTTGTCCGAGCAGGTCGAGCAAATCATCAAGGATGTACTCGATTCGAAATACCTGACTAACCAGAAATTGTCGCCGGCCAAGATTTGCCGGGAAATCGACAAGCTGTGCAAGCGCGCTCAGCTCAAGCCGCCGCATCCCAATACGATTCGGAATCGAATCAAACGCCTTGAGTCTTATAAGACAACGAAAGCTCGTGAAGGAGCGAAGACGGCCGAGGCCGAGCACTTGCTACTTCGCGGCAAATTTCCAGGCGCGGAGCAGCCGCTGGCGGTGGTACAGGTCGATCACACGCCTGTCGATTCAATCTTGGTCGATGACATTCATCGCCAGCCTATTGGACGCCCCTGGTTGACGCTATTGATCGATGTCTGCACGCGCATGATCCTTGGCTATTACATCTCCTTTGATCCGCCGGGGAACCTGTCGTTGGGGTTGGCGCTGACACATGCCATTCTTCCCAAGGAAAGTTGGCTGATCAACCTGGGTATTGATGCCAAGTGGCCATGCTGGGGATTACCTCGAACCATCCATGCGGACAATGCAAAAGAGTTTCGCGGCAACATGCTCAAGATCGCCTGTCAGGAGTATGGCGTGGACATCGAGTGGCGGCCTGTAGCAAAGCCGCGCTATGGCGCCCATATCGAACGCATGTTGGGAACACTCAACGAGGAAATCCATAGCCTGCCAGGAACGACGTTTTCCAATACAACGGAACGCGGAAAGTACGATTCCGATGGCGAGGCAACGATGAGCCTCAAAGAGTTTGAGCGATGGTTCACGCATCTTTGCGTCAATGTTTATCACCAACGAATGCATTCATCACTGGGTATGTCGCCGATTGCCAAATGGCAGGAGGGGATTCTTGGAACGAAGAAACAACCAGGGATCGGCCTACCGGAGCGAATCAGTGACGAGATCAAATTGAAGTTGGATTTGATGCCGTTTGAAACTCGTACGGTACAGCACTACGGAATCGTCTGGGACCACATTGAATACCAGCACGACGTGCTTCGGCGTTGGGTGAATGAACCCGATCCCGAACAGCCGAAGGTCAAAAGGAAGTTTCTGTGTCGCCGGGATCCGCGAGACATCAGCGTGATTTGGTTCTTCGATCCGGAAATTCGTCAGTACTTTCCGATCCCATACCGAAACACGTCCCATCCGGCGATCAGCATCTGGGAGCTGCGCGCTGCTGAAAGGCGAGTTCTGGAGGAGCAACCGACTGTGCCGGTTGATGAGAATCGGATCTTTGCGGCCTATGACAGGATGCAGGAAATTGAAGAGCAGGCCAAAAAAGTCACTAAGAAGACCCGACGGAACAACGAGCGCAAACGTGTGGGCGTGGCGAAGGCGGGTGCGCATGTGCCACGCCAGCCGGTAGGGGTTGACGAAAACCTGCCGTCTTCACCGCCGCCACGCCGCGATCTGAAGCCTTTTGATGATGCGGACGACCTGCAAGATGTCTGACGCCACCTCTCACTTGTCCGAAAAGGCGGCCGCCTATCTGCTGCGGCCAGATGCAGAGCGTATTGCCTACATTCGCTCTCCGCGATGGATTGGCTACGACAAGGCAAAAGATATCGTTGATCGGCTGGAGTCGTTATTGACGCATCCCAAGTCGCATCGGATGCCGAATTTGCTCGTTGTTGGGGATACCAACAACGGCAAAACCATGTTGGTGAAACGCTTTTGCGCCAAGCATCCCCCGGACGACAACATGGACGGCGACAACGCGACGGTGCCGGTGTTATTCGTGCAGGCGCCGCCTGTCCCTGATGAGGGGCGCTTCTACAATGGCATCCTCGAACTTCTCTTTGCGCCCTACAAGCCCAGTGATCGGACCGATCGCAAACAATTTCAGGCAATCAAACTGATGCGCGCCGTTGGTTTGCGCATGCTGGTGATCGACGAGATCCATCATATCCTCGCCGGCAATCTGACGCGCCAGAAGATATTTCTGAACGTGATCAAGTTTTTGGGGAATGAGCTGGAGATACCCATCGTCGGTGTCGGTACGCGCGATGCATTTCGAGCGATCCAAACGGATTTGCAGTTGGCCAACCGTTTCGAGCATGCGGTTCTGCCTCGCTGGAAAAACGATGATGACTATATCCGGCTGCTGATGACTTTCGAACGGATGATTCCGCTACGCATTCCATCATATCTCCATGATCCCGCGCTGGCCGACCGAATTTATGCGATGAGCGAAGGTTTTCTGGGAGAAATCTCCGATCTGCTGGTGGCTGCTGCCGTACATGCGATCAGCACTGGCAAGGAGGCTATTGACCGCAAGGTGTTGGAATCCATCGATTGGGCTGCGCCGTCAAAACGAAGGCTGCAGCCCGAAGGCTTGTGAGCCATGTTGTCCGGCAAGGTGTGGCCGGCCCATCCGAAGCCTTTACAGGATGAACTCCTGTCGTCCTGGATTGTGCGCGTGGCGGAAGCCAACGCAATCAAGCTGCAAACCTTGTCTTGGATGCTTTTTGGCAATGGTTTGTCTCCGTGGAATCGGGATATTGACCGCAACGCGCCTCGGTGGTTGATTAAGGCGCTCAGTCAGCATACGGGGTGCAGCTATGAGGATGTGTTTCATACGGCATTGGTGACCTACAGTGGGATTCTCTACCCCCATCGTCAGGCCGTCGGGCAGCTTCGCTGGATTTTGCCGATACGGAGCTATGGCATGCGGCACAGGGCATTTGGGCAGCAGTTCTGTCCTGAGTGCTTGGCAAAGGACGCGACTCCATATTTTCGCAAGCAATGGCGAGTGGCGCTGTTTACCTACTGCCCAAAACACCAAGTGGAATTGCATGATGCTTGTCCAGCATGCGGGGCACCCGTGGTGATATATCGCGGTGACTTTGGGAAGGAGTTGACGGACGCTCGGCCAATGTATGTTTGCCATTCCTGCGGCTGCGATTTCCGGGAGGGTGCTCGGAAACCTGTTTTCTTTCCAAACGAGGAGTTGCACGCACTGTTTGACGGCATGCTCCGGTCACTAAGCGTGCCTGATAAACATGCCGGCCAGTTCAACTTGGGGTTTTACGCGGTGATGCACCAGTTCTGTCGGGTGATGGGGATGCGGCAAAACGGTGGGCGGTTACAGCGATTCATTGAGGAGCGGCTAGATCTGTCGAACTTGTCCCTTCAGCAGGGGCGGATCAGCGTCGAACAGCGCAGCCATGATGAGCGCCATCAATTGCTGCTGCGCGCTCTCTGGCTGATGGCGGACTTAGGGGGGCGGCTGGAAAGTGCATGGTTGTCAAAAGCCTTGCGGTACAACTTGATGATCAAGGATTTTGATGACCCGCCGGGGTGGTATCGGACGCTGGTGGAAAGGTTTTCGAACTGGCGAAAAAGATGCTAGATGCTGAATGATCGGAATGCAGATCAATCTGGACTTCCGTGGGCTTTGGCTAGCGGGCGTGTAAGAATTTTTGTGTAAACGGTCATTTGGCAGGAAACTGCCGCGCCCCAAGGAGCGATGATGGCCGTAGCAAAGAAAGTAGTACCCAAGGAGTTGCTGGACAGCCTGCTGGCTGACTATCGAAAGCCGGAAGACCTGATTGGCGAGAACGGGTTGCTCAAGCAGCTCACCAAGTTGCTGGTTGAGAAAGCGTTGGAAGCAGAGATGGCCGACCACCTCGGCCACGGCAAGAATGAACCGGTGGAGAATCCAGCCGGCAATACGCGCAACGGGAAGAGCCGGAAGACGCTCAAAGGAGAGTTCGGCGAACTGCCGATAGAAATTCCCCGCGACCGCCACGGCACCTTCGAGCCGCAGTTGATTCCCAAGCACCAAACCCGCTGGACGGGCTTCGACGACAAGATTCTGTCGCTGTACGCCCGAGGCATGACGGTCCGCGAAATCCAGTCGCACCTGGAAGAGATGTACGGCACCGAGGTGTCGCCGACGTTGATTTCATCGGTCACGGATGCCGTGATTGAAGAGGCCAAAGCCTGGCAATCGCGGCCACTGGACAGCATTTACCCCATCGTCTATCTGGACTCCCGAGTTCGACAGTTAAACGCGTAAGCCATTGTTTTATATGAACCGCAGTTCAAAAACGTGTACTACAAAAGAGAAAGTTGCTGTGGCTGTGTCGGTTTTTTCAATCTCAATGCGGCAAAAACGCG
>Ga0209066_10000566_pt1 | contig 53151 bp, 48 predicted proteins | sample All_14_2_FD_187198 | JGI IMG/M metagenome (GOLD analysis project Ga0209066, IMG submission 187198) | Freshwater microbial communities in response to fracking from Pennsylvania, USA - Allegheny Zone_MetaG_DW_15 (SPAdes) (version 2) ...
TGATGGCGGCGCGCATTCTCGACACCCAGCGCGCCATCCTCCGCCTGCCGCGATCCGCCGGGGAATTGGCGGCTCGACTGGAATCCGTGGCGCAGACCGTCGCCAACCTTCTCGCCGCCGAGGGACACCCGGCAGACGCCTGGGTAGCAGCCGTCGATGCCGCTCGGACTCGGGACACGATCACCCCCGCCCTCGACGTGCTCGATCACTGGTTGGCGGTGGATCAGACCGCCGCCGAGGTCACGCCGACCGCCGGCGATTCCCCCCGCCGCCGACCTGATGCCGGCGAACATCTTGCCCCAGAGGTCAAGCCGGTCGGTCGCGTCCTCAAGGTGGACCAGGCCAAGATCGACACGCTGATGAACTTGATCGGCGAACTGGTGGTCTCGAAGAACAGTCTGCCGTTCCTGGCCAGGCGTGCCGAACAGGTTCACGGCTCGCGTGAGATGAGTCGCGAGATCAAGGATCTCCACGCGGTGATCGATCGTCTGGCCGCCGAGATGCAGGCCGCCATCATGGCGGTGCGCATGCTGCCGGTTTCCGAGATGTTCGACCGCTTCCCCCGGCTGGTGCGCGACGTGGCCCGCAAACTGGGCAAGCACATCGAACTGGCGATCGAGGGGGCCGACACCGCCGCCGACAAGAACATCATCGAGGCCCTGGGCGATCCCCTGCTGCATATTGTCCGCAACGCCATCGATCACGGCATCGAGAGCCCCGAAGACCGCGAGGCTGCCGGCAAGCCCGCCCAGGCGACCGTGCTGCTGCGGGCTTTCCAGGAAAGTGATCAGGTGGTCATCGAGGTGGTCGATGACGGTCGCGGCATCGACGCCAAAGCGATCCGGAGCGCCGCCATCGCCAAAGGCGTCATCGACGAGGAGCGTGCGGCCCGCCTCACCGACCAGGAAGCGGTCAACTTGGTGTTCATGCCGGGGTTCTCCACCGCTGCCCAGGTCTCGGACCTGTCGGGCCGCGGCGTCGGCATGGATGTGGTGGTCAACGGAGTGGAAAAGGCCGGTGGAAGCGTCACCATTGCGTCGGTCAAGGGCGAGGGCACCACGGTGCGCCTGTCGCTGCCGCTCAGCATGGCCGTCACCCGGGTGATGGTGGTCGAAGCCGGCGGCGGCATGCTGTTCGGTATCCCCATGGACAACATCGTCGAGACCGTGCGGGTCCATCGCGACGCCGTGCGCCACTTCAAGCAGTCGGAAGCGTTCGTGCTGCGCGACACCATCGTGCCGCTGCTGCGCCTCGACCGCCTGCTCGGCGTTGCCTCGGCGGTGTGGTTCGGCGACGGCAGTGAAGAAGATGCCGTGCTGGTGGTGCGAATCGGCGACAACATGGTCGGCCTGGTCGTCGACAACTTCCGCGAAGGGATGGACATCATCCTGAAGCCCTTCGACGGCATTCTCGCCAACATCCACGGTTATTCCGGCTCGGCGCTGCTGGGCGACGGGCGCGTGCTGCTGGTGCTCAACCTCAAGGAGTTGCTCTAGCCATGCCGTTCAAGTTCGCGCGGAACGCGGCAATCGCTCAGGATACCTGCACCGTCGAGGACGCCTTGCCGTTGCTGGAATTTCTGCAATCCCATCGCGGCGCGCGGATCGATCTCGGCGCCTGCACGCATCTGCATACCGCTGTGCTTCAAGTGTTGCTGGCGGTGCGACCGACGCTCTCCGCCCTGCCGCGAGAGGCATTTTTGGCCCGCTGGCTGTCGCAGGCGCTGGGACCGGCGGAGCGAAAGGCGGCGAAATGACGCGCCCATTCATCCTCGCCGTTTCCAATCGCAAGGGAGGCAGCGGCAAGACCACCACCGCCGTCAATCTGGCCGCCGAATGGGCGGCGCGGGGGCGGCGGGTGCTGGTCGTTGATCTCGACACCCAGGGTCATGCCGGGTTCGGGTTGGGCGTTGACCCGAGGCCGGGATATACCGCCCACGAGGTCTTTCGCGATCCCCACTTCGACCTTGGAGCGGCGGCGACGGCGACGGCGTGGCCCAACCTGTGGTGCGTTCCCGCCGATACCCTTTATGACGGGTCCGGGGCGCTTGCCGATCCCGCGCTGCTGGCCGGTCAGTTCCGTCGGCCCGAGATGGAGCGTTACGACATCGTCGTTCTCGATACGCCGCCGTCGCTCGACCTTGTGCTGACCAATGCCATGGCCGCCGCCGATGGCCTCCTCATTCCGCTCCTGGCCCATGCGCTGTCGGTCGAGGGGGTCAAGCAATTGTCGCGGCTGTTCTACAAGACGGTCACCACCAGCAACCCGGCCCTGAAGCTGGTCGGATTGTTGCCGATCATGGCCTGCGAACGCATCGGGCACCATCGGGCGGTGTTGGCCGACATCGCCCACCAATTCGGCGCCGAGCGGGTGCTGCGCCCCATCCGCAACGACATCCGATTGGCCGCTGCCTTCTCTGAACGTCAACCCATCCGCCAGTTTTCCCCGCGCGCGCGGGGCGCTCTGGACTATTACCTGCTCGCCGACGAATTGGCGAGTTCCTGGCCGCGATTGTCCCACGAACCCAAGAACAAGGTTTCATGATGCCTTCCACAATCCTCCTCGTCGATGATTCGGCGACCATCTTGATGAGTATGGAGGCCATCCTGCACAAGGCTGGCTTCACCGTCGCCAAGGCGGCCTGCGCCGAGGACGCAATTACCCAGCTTAACGGCGGCCTTAAGCCCCACCTGATCATCACCGATATCCATATGCCGGGGATGAGCGGCATCGACCTGATCCGCAAGGTCCGCACCATGCCGGGCCTCCAGTTTCTGCCGATTTTGGTGGTGACCACCGAATCGCAGCAGGCCAAGCGCGACGAAGCCCGCGCCGCCAAGGCAACGGGATGGCTGGTCAAGCCGGTCCAGCCTGACGACCTTCTCAAGGTGGTCAGGCAGATACTGCCCAACGGATGACCACCCCATCCGCTTCCGCCAACGGCCCCCCGCACAGCCCGATCGAACGGATCGCGCTGTTGCGGCTGGCCGTGGCCGCGCTCGTCTTCGCCGGAAGCGCCGCTGCGGCAATTGTGGCCGTCGGTGGCGGATTGACGACAACGTTGATGGCGTCCGTGCTGACGGCAGTCGGCGTGACCCTCGGCTATCTGTTGGGTCGCCGTGACGGCCCGACGCCGCGAGCGGTTCGCCTGCTGCTGTTTAAGGTCGCCGACGAGTTGGCTCAATACCGCGCCTTCACCCGCCTGCTGCGCGATCAGGGCGAACGCATCACCGACAGCACCAACGGCGCGGCAATCGCCATCGCCACCGGGCTGAAGGAAATGGATTCCAACCTTGACCGCATGCGGACAACGATCGACCGCGCAACCGCTGGCGAGGATTCGGAATTGAAGGCGCTGGTGGATGCGGTCGAGGCCCCGGTCATCACCTTGTTGGGCCAACTCCAGTTTCAGGATCTCACCCAACAGCAGATCGGGTTTCTGGTGAGACTGTCGCTGATCGTCGACCAGCACATGATCGATCTTGCCCAACGGCTGGGCGACCGGCGGTCCATGGACCGCATCGAGAATTTCAAGGAAATGTTCAACAAGGCTCTCGACGATTGCGTGATGACCAGCCAACGCGACGATCACCATGCCGCCGCCGGACTCGACCTTCACGAAGCCCGCGGGCCGAAGGTCGAGTTGTTCTAACCCGCCCATGAATAGCGCAGATAAAATGATTGAGTGGTCGCCATGAACAATAGAATTCCGTATAGCGCTGCTCCTTCGGTCGCCGCGCCATGGCTTCAGCCGGCGGTTCTGCTTTTGCTGGCCATTCTCCTGGGCGAGGCCTGTGTGGCCGTCCTGCCCGTGATGGCGGCTCCGCTGGCCTTCGCCGTACGGGTACTGCTGGCAGGTGTCGTCCTGGCTTTGGCCCTGGCGTGGGGCCGTCGGCCTGCGCCGCCGGCTCCCGACCGCGTGTCGTCCGTTCCAATGGCAGCGACCAGGGGCGCGCCGCCGCCGGTCGCGGCGCTCTTTGACCCCATCCAGTGTGGAAAATGCCTTTCGGAGAAATTCTCGTACTTTCGTCTGTTCGCCAATGCCATGAAGGACGAGACCAACGCCGTCATCATCAATTCCGAGCAAAATGCCACCGATCTGATGACCTCCCTCAAGGTGGTCGAAGGCAGTCTGGAAGATCTGCTCGCCTTCATCAGCGGTGCCAATTCCAATGACCGCGTCATTCAGATCATCGAGCAACTGCATCGCAGCCAGTCCCTGGTCGACCAGCTTGCCGCCGAGCGGTTGCGTGACGCCGAAGGCGTTCGCAACGCCATGGAAAACATCAGCGGTGTCGTCGCCGATCTGGGAAAGATGGTTCAGACCGTGCGCGGCATCGCCGGATCAACCCGAATGCTGGCGCTGAACGCCACCATCGAGGCGGCACGTGCCGGTGAACAGGGGAAGGGATTCGCCATCGTCGCCTCCGAGGTCAAGGCCTTGTCCCTGCAATCGGACCAGGCGGCGGTCGAAATCGGTGCCGGCATCGAAAATCTGGAAAAAACGGTCGGGGCGAGCCTGAACACTGTCATCGGCGAGCGCAATCGCAAGGAAGAAAGCAGTCTGACGGTGATTTCCGAGGCCGTCGGCGAGTTGACCGAAAGCTTGCAGATCCTCATCGCCCAACAACGCGACACCATGACCAAAGTCCAGTACGAGAACGAACGGCTCGGCGAGCCGATCATGCGGATGATCGGCTCCATCCAGTTCCAGGATGTCGTCAAGCAGCGGCTGGAGGCGCTCAACCGCTGCTCCGACCACATTTCCGAGGTTATCGCGACAACCGACGCCGATGTGGCAGCCAGCACGTCCTTGGCCGAGATGAATGGACTGGTGCAATCCCATCTCGAGCAAACGGTAACGTCGGCCATTGCCGAACTCAAAGGCAGTCGTGATTTCACCGCTCAGGGGCAAACCGGAGGAACGTCAATTGAGATGTTTTGAACGAGCCAACAACCAGTCGATTGGAAAGCCAGTCTCATGATAGAGCGCAAACCAACCGGGATCCGGGGCCTGGACGCCATTCTCTGCGGCGGCATTCCGGTCGACCGGGCGACCTTGGTTCTGGGCGGACCGGGTGCGGGCAAGACGGTGCTGGCCATGCAGATGCTGGCCAACGCGGCAATAGGCGATAACGAGCGCGGCTTGTTCGTCAGCTTCGAGGAAGCCCCGGACGATCTGATCGCTCACCTGCAAGGCTTCGGCTGGGGCCTCTCCCAATTGGTGGCCGACGGTCTGATCACCATCATCGATGCTCGCCTGGGCATCGACACAGAGATGACCGGAAGCATCGAACTCGACGGCTTCCTCGGCATGATGGCGGCCCAAGCCCAGGCCTTCGGTGCCACGCGGCTGGTCCTCGACGGCATCGACCTGCTGCTGGCCATGCAGCCCGATCGTGGTCGTCTGCTACAGCAATTGTTTCGTCTGGTGGGCACTCTCCGAGATTTGAAGCTGACCACCATATTGACCATCAAGACGGACGGACTCGGCGGCAATCTGCCGGTGGATGCGGCTCAGTATATCGTCGATTGCGTCCTGGCGCTGGAACGTCGCCTGGAAGGCGATGTTTCAGTGGCGACACTGCGGGTGCTCAAGGCGCGCGGCGCACCGGTGACCACCAACCGCTTCCCTCTGGCGATCACCGAAGCGGGCCTCGAATTACTCTATCAGGACGTCAATAGCGCTCATCAGGTCTTCTCCGATCGCGTGTCCTCGGGGGTCGAGCGCCTCGACACCATGATGGGGGGCGGATTATATCGCGGTACGACGGCGCTGATCTCCGGCGCCCCCGGCACCGCCAAGACCACTCTGGCCGGAGCCATGGTCGATGCCGCCTGCCGCCGCGGGGACCGGGCCTTGTTCGTCAGCTTTGACGAGGCCGAGGATCAGATCGTGCGTAACCTGGCCTCGGTTTCGCTCGACCTCGGTCATCATCGCCAGTCCGGCCTGCTGCGCATGGTGAGCATGCGTTCGGCCTCGGCCTCGGCGCAGCAGCACATCCATCGCCTGCGCACAGTGGCGGAGGAGTTCCAGCCGGCCATGCTGGTGATCGATCCGATCTCGGCCCTGGTCAAAGGCGGCGGCAAAGTGATCGCCGACTCGCTGGTCGAAATGCTGGTCGATTTCGTCAAGTCGCAGGGCATTACCACCATCTTCACCGCGTTGATCGAAGGGTCCGACCCCGAGCGCGAAATCACCCAGACCCACGTCTCGACCATGGCCGATACCTGGCTGCACCTCACCTTCGTCGCCCATGGCGGCGAACGCAACCGCGCCCTTTCGGTGGTCAAGTCACGCGGTTCGGCGCATTCCTCGCAGGTTCGCGAATTGATCCTGACCGATCGCGGGCCGACGCTGAAGGATGTCTATTCCTCCGGCGGCCATGTGCTGATGGGCACCGCCCGCCTGGAACGTGAAAACGCCGACATGGCGGAACAATTGCGCAGTCGCTTCCGCCGCCAACACGAACGCGTCCGGGTGAGCGCCCAGTTGGACGAACTGAAGGCCCGCATCGCCCTTTTGACCGCCGAAATGGGGGCCAAACAAGCAGAGCAGATGGGGTTGGACGATTTCGACCGGGTGATGGCCGAGCGTGAGGTTGCCGCTGCCGGTTCCGTACTGGTCTCGCGCTCCGCCGACGGGAGATGAGAAGGACATGAGCGGGAAATTCGAACTTTATGTCGCGGGGGTGGCAATCAATTCTCAGACAGCGCGGCGAAACCTGGAAACAGCGATGGCACGGATGAATGGCGGCGGCGAAGTCGAGGTTATCGACGTCCTCGCCGACCCCAAGCGGGCCTTGGCCGCCGGCATCCTGCTGACTCCGGCTTTGGTGCGACGCCAGCCCAAGCCGGTGGGTATGCTGCTCGGCACCTTGACGGACCATGAGGTGCTTCTGACCTTCATCAGACCGGCGGATACGCCATGAGTCTTCCCAATCTCCCATCTCCCGACATGTTGTTGGCGACGTGGAATGTACTGCTCGACGCCCTTCCCGCCGCTGTCGCCCTGCTCGACGGCGGCGGGCGCCCGGTGGTCATCAATGCCGAATGGAAGCGCATGGTCATTCGGGACCATCCGTGGCCATTGACCGAGCGCTATCCGTCTCTGGCCGAGAAGAGCGGCTTGTGGAATGCCACCACCGCCGCCCAGGTCGAGGCGGGTCTGGCCGATGTGCTGGCCGGTCGCCGGGACATGTTTCAGGAAGAGGTGGAAGTGGCGGTCGATATCTTCGGCAGCAGATGGCAGCGGGTGCAAATTCTGCCGGTGGACCGAGGCTCGTTCGATGGTGCCGTGGCCATGCATATCGACATCACCCAGCAGCATCGCCTCAGCGACAACCTGCTTGAGCAGAAGGTCAACCTTGAGGACATCAACCGCGAACTCCAGCGGTTCGTTTATGTCGCCTCCCACGATCTGCAGGAACCACTGCGGACCGTCGCCAGTTTCGTCCAGTTACTGGCGCGCCGCTACAAGGGCCGGCTCGACCCCGACGCCGATGAAATCATCGATTTCGCGGTGAATGGCGCCAAACGGATGTCGGCGCTGATCCAGGATCTCCTCAGTTATTCGCGCCTGACTGGCGCCCACTACCATGTGGCGGAAGTTGATCTCGGCCATGTCGTCCTTGACGTGCTGCGGGGGCTGGACACCCTGGTGGCCGAAACCAAGTCGAACATCGTCGTTCACCCCCTGCCGACCGTGCTGGCTGATCCGATCCGGCTGGCCAGCCTGCTGCAGAACTTGATCAGCAACGCCATCAAGTACCGCCACCCCGACCGGCGGGCCCACATCGAAATTTTTGCCGTCAACGACGGCGACATGCTGACCATAACGGTGGCTGACAACGGCATCGGCATCGATCCTGCCTACCATGACAAGGTGTTCGAGATGTTCGAGCGCCTCTTCCCCCACGACGGCCGCGACGGTACCGGCATCGGTCTGACCATTGCCCAGCGAATTGTCGAGAGCTACGGCGGCCGCATCTGGGTCGAATCGACCGAGGGACACGGCAGCACCTTCCTGTTCTCGCTGCCTGCCGGGATGATATCGGCGTGGTCGCGACCGACGCCTGTCCTACCGAGCGGGGACAGCCCATAGGTAAAAGTGGGGGGCGACCCGTTCCCCTGATTGCAGAGCATTACTGCGAAATCCGCCCGCCGACATGGCGGCGACGATCCCCATGACCCGAGAATCGTCGCCGCGCAAGCCTAGAACGGGGAGGACCTAGACCTCCTGGAGCCGTTTCTGCATCGGCTCGGTCGAAGCGGAAAGGACGGAGGCGGTGAGTTCAGCGATGGCTCGGCTGTCGGACACCGCGGCGTCGAAGCTTTCCTTGATCAGCTTGCGCTGTACTTCGAAGAACTCCGCCGGAGTCTTCACGGTCGACATTTCCTTGAGGGCGTTACCAAACTTTTCGACATTCCGGGCGGCCAGCTCCTGGTAAACCCTGGCCAGTTCCTGGAAGCCGTCCATGGCGATGGTTCCGCTCGTGGAGATTGCCTTGGTATTGTCTTCGGCATCACTTGATATCTGCTCGACGTTGCCGATGGCTGTCGTCGTCGCATCATCGATCATGGCTGCGGCCATAGCACCTTCTCCTGGATTATTCGTAGGACGGTAAATCTACTCTCGCCGTCCTTGGCGATGGAGAGGCGGAATCTACTCAGTCACGGTGGAAGCTGCTCAGACCGTTGACCTCCAGGGGATTTTCCGACCCTGCCACCGGATCATCCCACCCGCTACGGTTCCTCATGGTCTCCTCGGGGACGGTTCCACGAACAGAGGGTGCGAGATGGCGGCATCAAACGCGACATTGCATGAAGACCCGGCACGGCTGGGGCCTGACACCCTTGATCGGCATCGGGCGGCCCTCTCCATCACCGAGGAACAGGAGACGATGGACGATCCTGAACTACAGGCGATTCTGACCTACAGCCACGACGAAAAGCAGGCGCACGCCGCCATGCTGTTGGAATGGCTGCGCCGTCACGATGGGGCTGTGGACGATCACCGGAAGGATTCTTGCTCCATTGCCCCATGACACACCGGCAGAACAGCGAGGTAGGAAATGAAATACGGCCTTCTCTGGCTGGTTGGCGTTCCCATCCCAGTCCTGATCCTCATCTATTTCCTTTTCAGATAATTCAGCCTGTGAGGCGGAAATGAAAAAAGATAAGACAAGCAACAGCCCACCCCCCTACGGTGATTCCAAGCTGGCCCGCGGTGGTGAACTGCACCAGACCCGGCAGGGGGAGCATCCCGCGCTGACCACCAACCAGGGCGTTGCGCTCAGCGACAATCAGAATTCGCTGCGGGCCAATCCGCGCGGGCCGACCTTGCTGGAAGACTTCATTCTTCGCGAAAAGATCACTCATTTCGATCACGAGCGTATTCCCGAGCGTATCGTCCACGCCCGCGGCACTGGCGTGCATGGGTTCTTTGAACTGACCCATTCGCTCAAGAAATACACCTCCGCCCTGGTTCTGACCGAGACCGGGGCAAAGACCCCGGTCTTCACGCGCATATCCACGGTGGCCGGCGGCGCCGGGTCGGTCGATACGCCGCGCGATGTTCGCGGATTTGCCGTCAAGTTCTACACCAAGGACGGTAATTGGGATCTCGTCGGCAACAATGTCCCGGTTTTCTTCATCCAGGACGCCATCAAGTTTCCCGATCTCATCCACGCCGTGAAGATGGAGCCCGATCGCGGCTTTCCACAATCGGCAAGCGCCCATGACACCTTCTGGGACTTTATTTCACTGACCCCGGAATCCATGCACATGGTGATGTGGATCATGTCGGACCGCACACTACCCCGGTCGCTGCGGATGATCGAGGGCTTCGGAGTGCACAGCTTCCGCCTGATAAACGACGCGGGCGAAACCACCTTCGTCAAATTCCATTGGCGCCCCCGGCTCGGCCTGCAATCCACCGTTTGGGATGAGGCCGTCAAGATCGCCGGTGCGGATCAGGATTTTCATCGCCGCGACATGTTCGAGGCCGTTTCGACCGGGCAGTTTCCCGAGTGGGATTTCGCGGTTCAGCTGTTCACTCAGGAACAGGCCGATACCTTCCCCTTCGATCATCTGGACGCGACCAAGCTGATTCCCGAGGAACTGATCCCCCTGAAGGTGATCGGCCGCATGGTTCTTGATCGCTGGCCCGACAACTTCTTCGCGGAAACCGAACAGGTGGCCTATTGCCCGGCCAACGTGGTGCCAGGCATCGATTTCTCCAATGACCCGTTGCTGCAAGGCCGCCTGTTTTCCTATATCGATACCCAACTTTCGCGGCTGGGCTCGGCCAATTTCCATCAAATTCCGGTAAACGCCCCCCAATGCCCGTTCGCCAACCATCAGCGCGACGGGCATATGCAGATGGGCCAGCCGTCAGGCCGCGTGGCCTATGAGCCCAATTCCCTGTCCACGGATTCGCCGCGGGAAACGGCGGTGGACAGCTTTCATCACGCGGCGATCATGGAGACCGGCGAGAAAGGCCGCATCCGGGCCGAAAGCTTCGCCGATCACTACAGCCAAGCGCGGCAGTTCTATCTCAGCCAATCCCACCCTGAGCAGGCGCATATGGCTTCGGCCCTGGTGTTTGAGCTTTCCAAGGTCGAACACCCCCACGTGCGCGAAGCCATGATCGGGCATCTGCGGCATGTTGACGAAAGGCTGGCCCATCGGGTTGCCGACGGGCTTGGTCTTGAGCACATGCCGGATGCCCCCTGCACCGCGGCGCCAGTACAGGACATGGCGCTTTCACCGGCATTGCGGCTTATCGACAAAATGCATGACACGCTTGACGGACGTTCCATCGCCATCCTGATCACGGATGGTTCGGACCTTGATACCATCAAGGCGATCAAGACGGCGGCCACCGATGCCGGAGCGACGGTCAAGATCATCGCGCCCAAGCTGGGCGGCGCCCGGTTGGCCGATGGCTCCCTGCGCAAGGCTGACGGGCAGCTTGCCGGCTCGCCGTCGGTTCTGTTCGACGCCGTCGCCGTCATCTTGTCAGAGGACGGCGCCAAGACACTGTCCTCTGACAGTGCCGCCATCGATTTCGTTCGCGATGCTTTCGCTCATCTCAAGGCCATTGCCGCCGACGCCGGCGGGCGGATGCTGTTGAACGCGGCCAATGTCGGTGTCGATAGGGGAATCGTGGATGCGCAGGCTGGGGACGACTTCATCGCCGCCGCCAAAACCCGCCAGTGGGACCGGGAAAGGCACATCCGAACGCTGGCCTGAATGGGTGAATTCAGCGCCCCTATCCCGAGCCTGACGCGACGGTGACGTTGGGGGGATTTCTGTCGGAGAGAAACAATGCTCCCACCCGCCCAACTGGTTTCCATCGCCACCGCCGTTCCGCCTTTTTGCTTCGAGCAGCGTGATGTTGCCGCTGCGGCCCATCGCGACTTCGCCGGGCGCTTCGACGATTTCGAGCGTTTGTCGGCGGTGTTTTTGAGTTCGGGAATTCTCCGACGCTACGCGGTGCGCCCGCTCGAATGGTATTTCGAGCCGTTGGGCTGGCCCGAACGCAGCAAGGCCTATCTTGACGGCGGCGTTCAATTGTTCATGGACGCGGCGACCAAGGCACTGGACCGTGCCGGACTGACCGCCGCCCAGGTCGACACCGTGGTCACCATCTCATCCACCGGCATCGCCACCCCCAGCCTGGAAGCGCGCGTCGCCGGGCGAATGGGGTTTCGTGCCGATATCGAGCGGGTTCCCGTCTTCGGCCTCGGCTGTGCCGGCGGCGTCACCGGCCTGTCCATCGCGTCGCGTCTGGCCCAGTCTCGTCCCGGCAGCGTCGTGCTGATGGTCGCCATCGAACTGTGTACCCTGGCCTTTCGGCTTGACGAACTGACTAAGGCCAATATCGTCGCCACCGCCCTGTTCGGCGACGGTGCCGCAGCGTGTGTCCTGCGCACCGGGGCGGACGGCCTTGCCGCATTGGAGATGAGCGGCCAACATATCTGGCCCGACACCCTCGACATCATGGGCTGGTCCATTGACCCCCAGGGCTTCGGCGTGATTTTCGACCGCGACATTCCGCCTTTCGCCGAGGCCAACATGAAGCCGGCCATTGTCGGCATCCTGGAACGGGCCGGGCTGGGGATGGACGACATCGACCGCTTCACCTTCCATCCCGGCGGAACCAAGGTCGTCAATGCCCTGGAACGGGCCTTTTCCCTGGGCCAGGGTTCACTGAACCACGAACGGGAGATCTTGGCCGAATATGGCAACATGTCGGCTCCCACCGCCTTGTTCGTACTGGAACGGGTCATCCGGGCCGGGTTGCCGCCGCGGACATTGGTGACGGCCATGGGGCCGGGCTTCACCGCCACCTGCGCCTCGCTGAAGAGAGCGGCATGAACCCGGCCGTCATCCTGCTGGCCATGGTCACCATCGAACGGCTGGCGGAATTATGGCTGGCCCACCGCAATACCCGCATGCTGTTGGCCCAGGGGGCGTTCGAGGTCGCGCCCGAACATTATCGGGTCATCGTCCTGCTGCATGCCCTGTGGCTCGGCGGTTTGTGGCTGCTGGGCTGGTCAAATCCGCTCAACCTAGCGTGGCTGCTGATCTTCCTGGTGCTGCAAGGGTTGCGGGTCTGGGTGCTGATGTCGCTGGGACGACGCTGGACCACCCGCATCATCATTGTCCCCGGCGCCCCGCTGGTGAGTGCCGGTCCCTATCGCTATCTGGCTCACCCAAACTACGTCATCGTCATCGGCGAGATCGCCGTCCTGCCGCTCTGCCTGGGCCTGCCCTGGTATGCCTTGGCGTTCTCCGCCGCCAATGCGGCAATTCTCGCCATTCGTATCCGGTCGGAGAATGTGGCATTGGGCGAGTTGCGCCGTGTCGGCACGTCACGGCTCTAGCTTGGCCGAGCCGATCATGTCCTCCGGCTTGACCCAAGCGTCGAATTGCTCGGCGCTGACATGGCCCAATGCCAGTGCCGCCTGACGGAGCGTGATGTCGTCGTGATGTGCCAGCTTGGCGATTTCGGCGGCGCGGTCATAGCCGATATGGGGCGCCAGTGCCGTCACCAGCATCAGCGAGCGATCCAGCAAAACGGCTATACGCTGTCGGTTGGGTTCGATACCGCGCCCGCAATGGGTCTCGAAACTACTCATGCCATCGGCCAGCAAGCGCACACTCTGCAGCAGGTTATGGGCGATCAGCGGTTTGGTGACGTTCAACTCGAAATTGCCTGCGGCACCGCCCATGGTGATGGCGACGTCGTTGGCCATGACTTGGCAGCAGAGCATGGTCAAGGCCTCGCACTGGGTCGGGTTGACCTTGCCCGGCATGATCGAGCTGCCGGGCTCGTTCTCGGGGATCGAAATTTCCCCCAGCCCCGAGCGTGGACCCGAGGCCAGCCAACGGATGTCGTTGGCGATCTTGGTCAGGGCGACCGCCAGTGTCTTGAGCGCGCCATGGGTGGCGACCAAGCCGTCATGGGCGGCCAGCGCGGCGAATTTGTTGGCGGCGGCGGTAAAGGGCAGCCCGCTGCTTCGGGCCAACTCCGCCGCCACCCGATCGCCGAATTGGGGATGGGTGTTGAGGCCGGTGCCGATTGCGGTGCCGCCGATGGCGAGCGGATAGAGACAGGACAGCAACGAAGTGATGACCGTCTCGGCAAGCTCCAACTGGGCGACGTAGCCGGAAAATTCCTGGCCCAGGGTCAGCGGCGTGGCGTCCTGCAAATGGGTGCGGCCAATCTTGACGATATCGGCGAAGGCGGTGGATTTCGCCGCCAAGGTCTGGCGCAGCCGAGCCAGCGCCGGCAGCAGCCTCCCGACTATGCCGAGCGCGGCGGCCAGATGCATGGCGGTGGGGAAGACGTCGTTGGACGACTGTCCCAGATTGACCTCGTCATTGGGGTGGACAAGGCGGTTTCGCCCCCGTTCACCGCCAAGCAGTTCCGAGGCCCGGTTGGCCAGCACCTCGTTCATGTTCATGTTGGTTTGCGTGCCGGAGCCGGTCTGCCACACCGACAGGGGGAACTCGTCGGCGTGCTGCCCGGAAAGCACCTCTTGGGCGGCGGCGGCGATAGCTTCCGCCTTGTCCCTGGGCAACAGGCCAAGGTCGCGGTTGACGCAGGCGCAGGCGGATTTCACCGAGGCCAGGGCCAGGATGATCTCAGCCGGCATGCGCTCGGTCGAAATGGCGAAGTGTTCAAGCGAGCGCTGGGTCTGGGCGCCCCACAGCCGGTCGGCGGGAACCTCGATGGTGCCGAAAGAATCGTGTTCCGTCCGTGTCGCCCTCATGGTTCGTTCGGTCTCCCCGCCATGTCGCGCAGAACCGCATGCAGGATACCGCCATGGCGGTAATAGTCGAGCTCATCCATGGTATCGATGCGGCACAGCAGCGCAACCGTCAGGCAAGACCCGTCGTTGCGGGTGATCTTGACCGGGATTTGCTGCCGTGGCACCAGCCCGCCGGACAGACCCGCAATGTCGAAGGTCTCGGCTCCGTTCAGTTCCAGGGTCTTGCGGGTGATGCCCTCGGGGAATTGCAGAGGCAGGATGCCCATGCCGACCAGATTGGAACGGTGAATGCGTTCGAAGCTTTCAGCGATCACCACCTTGACCCCCAGCAACTTGGTGCCCTTGGCCGCCCAGTCGCGGGACGAGCCGGTGCCGTATTCCTTACCCGCCACCACCACCAGGGGCACGCCCGCGGCCTGATAGGCCATGGCGGCATCAAAGATGGACACCAGCTCTCCCGAGGGCTGAAGCCGGGTCATCCCGCCCTCGGTGCCCGACGCCATCTCGTTCTTCAGGCGCACATTGGCGAAGGTGCCCCGGGTCATGACGTCGTCATTGCCACGCCGCGAGCCATAGGAGTTGAAGTCGGCCTGAGCGATGCCGCGCCCCAGCAGGAAAACGCCGGCCGGGCTGGTCTTCTTGATGTTGCCGGCCGGGCTGATGTGGTCGGTGGTAATGGAATCGCCCAGCACCGCCAGCAGACGGGCGCCGGTGATATTGGCGAGATCTTCGGGCGGGGCCGCCGCCATGCCGACGAAATAGGGCGGGTTCTTGATATAGGTGGAGGCGCTGTCCCAGGCATAGGTCTGCCCCAGCGGGAACGTCACCGCCTGCCATTGCGGCCCGCCGTCGAAGACATGGGCGTAGCGCCGCCGGAACATGTCGCGGGTCAGGAAGGTGGCGACCGCCGCCTTGATTTCGGCGGCGCTGGGCCAGATGTCCTTAAGGGTGATGGCGGTGCCGTCCGTGCCGGTTCCCAAAGGTTCGGTGGCCAGATCCAGATTCATAGTCCCGGCCAGGGCATAGGCGACCACCAGCGGCGGGCTGGCCAGATAGTTGGCCTTGACCTGCGGACTGATGCGGCCCTCGAAATTGCGGTTGCCCGACAGTACCGCCGCGACCACCAGATCGTTGTCGTCGATGGCCCGGCTGACCGGCTCGTCCAGCGGTCCGGAATTGCCGATGCAGGTGGTGCAGCCGAACCCGGCCACGGTGAAGCCCAGGGCATCCAACGACGCCTGGAGTCCGGCGGCCTTGAGATAGTCCTCCACCACCTGGGAGCCGGGGGCCAGCGAGGTCTTGACCCATGGCTTGCGGGTCAGCCCCTTCTCCACCGCCTTTTGCGCCAGCAGCCCGGCGGCGATCATGACACTGGGGTTGGAAGTGTTGGTGCACGATGTGATGGCGGCGATCACCACATCGCCATGACCGATGTCCCCCCGTCCGTCGGACAACCTGACCTTGGCGGCAAGGTCGGCTCCGGCTTTCAGCCCCGGCAATGCCTCGGCGAAGCCTTGCCGCGCCGCCCCCAGGGCGACCCGGTCCTGCGGTCGCTTGGGACCGGCCAACGAGGGCTCGACCGATCCCAGGTCCAGTTCCACAATGGCGGTGAACACCGGATCGGGAGTGGAGCCGTCGCGCCACAGACCCTGCGCCTTGGCATAGGCCTCGACCAGCTTGACCTGGGCCTCATCTCGACCGGTGAAGGTGAGATAGCCGATGGTCTCTGCGTCGATGGGAAAGAAACCGCAGGTGGCACCATATTCCGGCGCCATGTTGGCGATGGTCAACCGGTCGGCCAGGGCCAGCGCGTCGATTCCCGGGCCGAAAAATTCCACGAACTTGCCCACCACTCCCGCCTCGCGCAGGATCTGGGTCACCGTCAACACCACGTCGGTGGCGGTGATGCCTTCCCGGGTGGAGCCGATCAGCCGCACCCCTACCACCTCGGGGATCAGCATGGAAATGGGCTGACCCAGCATGGCCGCCTCGGCCTCGATGCCGCCGACGCCCCACCCCAGCACCGCCAACCCGTTGACCATGGTGGTGTGGGAATCGGTGCCGACCAGAGTGTCGGGATAGGCCAGTTCAGTATCGCCGTCCCGGCTTGTCCACACCACCTCGGCCAGATACTCGCAATTGACCTGATGGCAGATGCCGGTGCCCGGCGGCACCACCCGGAAATTATTGAAGGCGTGCTGGCCCCAGCGCAGGAAGGCGTAGCGCTCGCCGTTGCGCAGAAACTCCAGCCCCATGTTCTGACCCAGAGCGGTCTGAGTGCCGTAGAAATCCACCATCACCGAATGATCGATGACCAGATCCACCGGAATCAGCGGATTGATGCTGGACGGATCACCACCGCGCGCCACAACAGCATCGCGCATGGCCGCCAGATCAACCACCGCCGGAACACCGGTGAAATCCTGCATCAACACGCGGGCCGGACGGTAGGCGATCTCCCGCTCGGCCTTGCCCTGATCCCCAAGCCAGGCGGCGACCGCCTTGATGTCATTGACGGTGACGGAGCGTCCATCCTCCCAGCGCAGCAGGTTCTCCAGCAGCACCTTCAGGGAGAAGGGAAGGCGCGACAGCGGCCCCAGGCTGCCTTCAGCGGCAGCGAGACTGAAATAGTCGTAGCGCCGTCCGTCGACATCAAGGGTCCGACGGGTTTCAAGCGTGTCACAACCGGTGATGGGCACTGGTCATGTCCTCCATGCTCCTGTCGGGATATCCGACAGCCATTACTTACATGGGGACTGCCAAGGGAATTGACAGTGTGGGGGGCTTCAAAGTGGAACGACTGGAAGGCGGCATCGAAGTCGGGCGGCATTCCGCCTTGGGATATAAAAGCCCATGCCGCTTCGAAGCCGAAGCCGCATAAACCGAGAAACACTCTCCACTCTTCCCGGGCAAGTCCATCAGCCTGCTTTATGGTCTGATCAGCGGCGGCCCCGGGCTGACCTCACCCCTTCTTGGTGACTTCCGGCCCCCATTCCTCGATCAGGCGCTTTTGCGCCGATTTCAAAGCGGAGACGCGGCGGTCGGTGGTGAAGGCCAGCCAGCTTTTGACGATGGGCGGGGTGGCCATGTACAGCACCCAACCGATGGCCGAGGCACCATAGGCCCATAACAGGACACTGGCATCCGACAGCATGTTGAAGGCCTCGTCCAGGGTGTGGACGCCAAACCACAGATCGAACAGATAAGGGATGATGCCGGCGAAGTTCAGCCCGCCCACGCACAGCCAAGCGTATTTGTGCTTACCCTTTTCCCCGGCCCACGCACCCAAAGTGGGCAGGCCGCAGAAGAACAGCACGGTCACGGTGGGCAGCGAAAACGGAATCAGCGCCGCCAAAATCATCAAGACGACGATCTTGTTGGCACCGCCGCCGCCACCGCCCTTCTTGGCTTTGGCCGCTGCCTGTGCCTGTTTTACCGCTGATGCCTTTTTCGCCATGGCCGCCTACCAGACCCTGAGGATGACGACGATGGTGGTAGTGATCATGGCGATCAGGATGCCGATCACCGCCGCTGCCTGACGCCCGGCCCGGTCGCCTTCGTCGTGGCGCTCATCGATATCTGTCTGCACCCGTTTGATCTCATCCTCGGCTGCCTGATACTGGGCCTGGGCCCAGGCGAATTCGTTGTGGTCCTTTTCCCGGGCTTCCTGATTTTCCAACAGGTTGTAGATTTCGACGACGGAGCCGCGACGGATGATCTTGGGCAGTTCCTTTTCCAATTCCTTGCGCCTGTCGCGGGAATGGAAGGCGCCGACCACCGGCCCAGCCAGGGCGCCGCACCATGCCGCCAGACCGGGCAGGGATTCCGGCCCCAGCCGGTACTGAAACACCGCATACATGTTGAGCAAGGCCACCAACGACTTGGACGGCTCGGGATCGTTGAGGCCGGTCAGATTGCGGTCGATGTCGCTGCGCGCCCGCGCCCCCATGAAAGCGGCGATATGACGATCCACCGGCGGCTGCTTGGAATCGCTGCGCTTGGCGGCGGCGGCGTTGAGGGCGGGCAGCAATTCCTTCAACTCGACCACGTAATCCTCGCCCAAGAGCGGGCTTTGGCAGGGCAGCGCGTCGTTGAGTTCGTAAAGACAGCGTTCCAGACCGAACCCCATGCCGGTCTGCGACAGATAATTCTTCAACTCGCGGAAATTGCCTTCCATCAGCGAATTGTCGGGCAGATAGGAATGCCGGGCCTCGAACCACAGGCGCGGCACCTCGCGCAGGATGATTTCCACCAGCAACCGGGTGTCGCCCTTTTGCGCCATCACCGCCGCCAGGGCCGAGCCGAAGCCGTCGGGCATGGCGTTGAAGCCCTTGTAGCGGATCGGCGCGGTGGGGTCCAAGATGTTCAACACCTTGCACAGCATCAGATCCGAGGCCGAGCGCTTGTCGCCCGACCCGGTAAGCGCCATGCGCACCACATCGGACACCACCTGGGCGCGGTCCTTGTCCTCGACGGCACGGCGCAGCCATAATTCCAGCTTGCCTTCCAAGATCGGCGGAATGGCCGCTTCCCAGTTCTTGGCCATGGCCTGGGACAATTCGCGACAGTTGAAATATTCCTTGCCGTTGAAGGGAAAGCCACGCGCCGCGCGCTTTTCCACCCGCTGCTGCAATGGCGACAGACGGCGGCCCGACAGCCACAAATCCAGCGCCTCGATATTCCAGCGCTGATCGGGGTCGTCGCACAGAAGACCACGCAGCAATTCCACCAAGGCCAACGGCAACCGCTCGTCACCGACCAAGGTGGCGTAGGAGCCTTGCTGGATTTTCATCTTCAGCAAGGTGTCCTCGTCCATGTGGGCGACCGGATTGCGGCCCAGATAGACGAAGATGATGGTGACGCCCAGGGCATAAAGATCGTCGGAATAGGTGCCCGAACCGCGTGCCACCGGATTGGCCATGCCGGCCTCGACGCTTTCAAACACCAAGGGCTGGTCGAAGGCCGGCGGCGTCGATACGCAATCGCCCAGAGCCAGACGCTCGCCGGCGTCGTCCATGTAAAACAGATTGGTGGCGCGGATGGCGCGGTGGGTGATGCCGCGGTTGGTCAGTTCTTTGATCGCCGCCATCAACGGCTCGATCACCTTGCGCCCGATATCGTATTCGTCGATACGGCGGAATTCCTGGCGCAGGCTGGTCATCATCCGCTTGCCGATGGGACGTTCGTAGACCACGGTCATGCACTGGCGGCCCAAGGGCGGCCAGTTCATTGCCCCCCATTCCACCAACTGCACCAGACCGGGGGCCTGTAACCCCTTCAGCGCCCGCATGACATTGACGCGGGGCGGCAGTTCGGGTCGGCAGATCAGGGCATAAAGCTGACGATTGGCATCGCGCTTGTCCTCGGCGACGAAGGCCTCGGCATTAGGCGTCGACAGTTCGGGAATGGGCTGGTTGGAACGGATGGTATAACGTTCGCGCAGCACGCCGGGTGGCCCGGCGACTGCCACGCTTTCCTGTACACCCTCATTCGCCTCGGCGGCTTCCGCCATTCTCGCGTCCGTCCCTGTCAGCTTTGCTGCCCGCGCCACCGACCTTTGTAAGGGTCTCGGGGCGCGGGCTCAAGCGTCATCACGGTCAGGAGGCGAAAGGATCCGTGACCAAGATGGTGTCTTCACGCTCGGGGCTGGTGGACAGCATGGATACCGGCGCCTCGATCAATTCCTCGATGCGGCGGATATACTTGATGGCGGTTGCCGGCAGATCGACCCACGACCGCGCCCCACGGGTGGACTGGGTCCAACCTTCGATGGTCTCGTAGATGGGCTCGACCTCGGCCTGGGCGCTTTGTGACGCCGGCAGATGGTTGATGATCTCGCCCTTGTAGCGGTAGGCGGTGCAGATCTTCAGTTCCTCGATGCCGTCGAGCACGTCGAGCTTGGTCAGGGCGATACCGTTGACACCGCCGACCTTGATGGCCTGGCGCACCAGCACCGCGTCGAACCAGCCGCACCGGCGACGACGACCGGTGACGGTGCCGAATTCATGGCCGCGATCACCGATCAGGTGACCGATATCGTTGTCCTGCTCGGTCGGAAACGGACCGGCGCCGACGCGGGTGGTGTAGGCCTTGCAGATGCCCAGCACATAGCCGACCTGACCGGGGCCGACGCCCGAGCCGGTACCGGCATTGCCCGACACCGTCGACGACGAGGTGACGAAGGGATAGGTGCCGTGATCGACGTCGAGCATGGCGCCTTGGGCGCCCTCGAACAGCACGCGCTTCCGGGTGTGACGGATTTCGTCCAGACGCTGCCACACCACATCGGCGAAAGGCAGAATCTTCGGCGCCACTTCCTTGATCTGGCGCAGCACCTCTTGGCCGTCCAGCGGCTTGGCGCCCAAACCGGCCAGCAGCGCGTTGTGGTGGGCCAACAGCTTGTCCAGCTTGGCTTCCAGCACGGCATTGTCGGCCAGATCGCAGACGCGGATGGCGCGACGACCGACGCGATCCTCATAGGCCGGGCCGATGCCGCGACCGGTGGTGCCGATCTTGGCCGAGCCCGAGGCCTCCTCGCGCGCGCGGTCCAGATGACCGTGCAGCGGCAGGATCAAGCAGGCGTTTTCGGCGATCTTCAACACGTCGGGGGTGATGTTGACACCCTGGTCCTGGATACGCTTGATCTCATCGAGCAGCGCCCACGGATCGACGACGACGCCGTTGCCGATGATCGACAGCTTGCCGCGCACCACGCCCGAAGGCAGCAGCGACAGCTTGTAGGTCACGCCATTGATGACCAGGGTATGGCCGGCATTGTGCCCGCCCTGGAAACGCACCACCACGTCGGCCCGCTCGGACAGCCAGTCGACGACCTTGCCCTTGCCCTCGTCGCCCCACTGGGCGCCGACCACCGCAACATTCGCCATCTTACGAAATCCCTATTCCACAGACTTTATGCCATCGGCCAGCAAGACGTGGCCGCATCCCAAACGCTTTGCCTCGGCGGCATTATCAGCCACCGGCGCCAATCCCGCCACCGTAATCCAGCCTTGGGCCCTGAGTGCCTGGGCCAGCGCGCGCGGGGCGCCGGCGGGCACGAATGTGCGCTTGGCCGTCACCGGGCCGGGCAAGGCCGCCAGCACGGTATCGAGGAACAAGGTGGCGCCGGTGGCCGGCTCATTGCCGCCGGCCAGATAGCGCCCACCGCGCCCCAATTCGCCGGAAATGTTCTGGGCGAACAAGGTGAAGGAAATGCCGGTATGGTATTCAAAACCGCGATTTTCCACCGGGTCGATGGTCAGGGTCACGTCCGGCGCCGCTTGGGCGATCAACGCCACCACCTTGGCCAGACGGTCACGCTCCGCCGCCGCCTGGGCCGGCAGATCCAGACCGTTCAGAATATCAAGCGCCCGCTCCGCCGGACCGGCGGCCTTCAGCAAGGCCGACAGCAACGGCGCCGCCACACCGCCCAAAGCCAGCACGGCGGAGGCGTCCTTGTGGTCGAGCGAGCTGCGCAAGGACTCATCGGCAACGTCGAGCCCGGCCAGAATGGCGGGCACCAGGGTGGGCAGCGACAGGTCGACAGAGACACCGGGGACGCCCAGGGCGACCAGGGCCTCGGCGGCCAGGATGGCCACTTCGGCATCAGCTTCGGGGCAATCGGCACCGATCAGTTCGATACCGGCCTGACCGAACTGGCGCTCAGGCCGCAACTGGCTGCCCTTCACCCGCAGCACCTGACCGGCATAGGACAGACGCAGCGGGCGCGGCATTCCGGCCAGACGGGTGCGGGCGATGCGGGCCACCTGCGGCGTCATGTCGGCGCGCAGCGCCATCATCCGTTGGGTCACCGGGTCCATGACGCGGAAGCATTGCTTGACCATGGCGGCACCGGCACCGTCCAGCAGCGTATCCTCGAACTCGATCAGCGGCGGCTTGACCCGGTCGTACCCTTGGGCGGCAAAATGGGCGGTGACGCGGCTGACCACGTCCGCCTCGTATTCGGCATCCAGGGGAAGAATGTCACGCAGGCCGTTGGGCAGCAGCGCGCTTTTGGCGAAGTCATTCATGGAGTTCGGCAAATCGCATGGTGGCGGAAACCCGTGACCGTTTCCAGCCACGGGGACTGCCCGGTTTATCGCGTTTGAACGGCAGGGGCAAACGGAAAACCGTCAAGGCCCGGTTAGAACTTGCCGCGACGGCCCAGATCGTCCAGCGCCTGCATTACCCCTTGCGACGCCTGGGCGGCCAATTGCACGCATTCCAGGGCACCGTCGATGTCCCCGGCCTGATAAAGCCGCGCCGCCTCGATGCCATGCTGGTGCACCAGACGATGCGGGCCTTCCAGCGCGGTGAAAGCCGGGTGGTTGCGGATGGACGGGTCGTCGACCTTGGCGCACCACTTGCCCAAACGGCACTGGGTGTGGTCGGACAGTTCCTCGGGGCGCAGGGTTTCACGGCCCACCAGCATGTCGGCCAACCGCTTGCGCCAGATCATATGATCGGACTTGGCCACGTGGATGGTCAGATCCTCGATTTCCAGGGTCGCCATGTCGGCCAGGGTGCGGGCGATGACCTTGGAGGCCTTGTCCATTTCCTCGGCCACCTGACCGATGGTGGCGACGTTGCGGCCCGACATCTCGGCAATGATGCCGACGCCATGCGACACCTCTTCCGACGCCGCCTTCTGCTGGGTCAGGATCGAGGCGATGCCCTGCATGCGGGCCGTGACCCCGGCCACCTGGGCCGAAACCTGGCGCATGTTGTCGCCGCTGCCGCGGATCACCTGGCTGCCATCATCGACGGCGCGGACACCATCTTCCATGGTGATGACGATTTCCGACATTTCCTGGCGCAGAGTTTCAATGCGCGAGCGGATGTCGATGGTCGCCTTGGCTGTCTGGTTGGCCAAATGCTTGACCTCGTTGGCGACGACGGCGAAACCCTTGCCGGCCTCGCCGGCGCGGGCCGCCTCGATGGTGGCATTCAGGGCCAAAAGGTTGGTTTGCCGGGCGATAGCCTCGATCTGGTTGGCGATGTCGCCGATCTGGGCCGAGGCCTGGCCCAGGCTTTCCACCTTGGTGACGGCGGCGTTCACCGCATTGGCGATGGATTGCATGCTGTCCACCGCCTGATCGGCGGCCCGCTGCCCGGCCAGGGCGGTGATTTCGGCGGCCTGGGCATCGGTGGCGGCGCCGTTGGAATTCTCGGCGATCTGGCCGACGCTGGTCACCAATTGCTCGGCTGCCGCGGCGATGGTCTGGCTGCGGCGGTCGGCCTCGCTCACGGCGCGCATCATGCCGGCGGTTTCCGTTACCGCCTCGTTGATGGAAATGGACATTTCCACGTTGCGCTTCAACTCATTCAAGGCCCGTGCCTCGAGTTGGCAAGCCATTTCCTTGATCTTCTTGCCGACACTGCACTGCCCCTCGGGCACCGAGTGGTAACGCCCGGCCAGGATCATATCCAGCATCTCGTCGATCAGCGCCAGCCGTTCCGCGGTCAACACCTCATCCGGACGGGTCTGGGTGACGACGGCTTGCTGTTGCGGCTTGTTGCGGGCAGAGAACATGGCTTTTCCTTCGGGATGGGCGCGCTCAATGATTGATCAATATCAATACAAAAGTTCACAAATTGATAATTTACGCAAACTTTAGGATGAGGCCTATACTCCTTAGGACGTAATTTAAGCAAGCACTATCCGCCATGAAAAAAGCCCTTCCCGTTGCCGGGAAGGGCTTTGCCTGCAAATGCGGGGGCGGATCAGAAATTCAGGGCCTTGGCCTGCACCACATGGGGCAACGCCTTCACCTCGTCCAGGATGGCATCGGTCAAAGGCTGATCCACCTGGGTCAGCAAGATGGCGTCGCCGCCAGCTTCCGACCGGCCCAGATGGAAAGTGGCGATATTGACGCCCCTGGCCCCCAGCAGACTGCCCAGGGCGCCGATGAAGCCGGGCTTGTCCTGGTTGGTGACATACAGCATGTGGCTGCCCAGTTCCGCCTCGATGGGAATACCCTTGATGGCGACCACGCGCGGCTTGTCGCCGCCGAACAGGGTGCCGGCCACTTCGCGGGTGCGTTGCTCGGTGGTGACGATGACCCGCAGCAAGGTGTTGTAATCCCCCTTGCGCTCACAGGTCACCTCGGACACCTCGATGCCGCGGGCCTTGGCCACCAGAGGGGCGTTGACCATGTTGACCGACACCATCATCGGCCTGAGCAGGCTTTCCAGCACGATGGCGGTGAGCGGCTTGGTGTTGAGACCGGCCACGTGACCTTCGTATTCGATCCGGACCGCCTTGATGGCGTGCTCGGTCAATTGCCCGGCGAAGCTGCCCAACTGGCCGGCCAGCTTCATGTAGGGCTTGAGCTTGGGCGCGTCCTCGGCCGATACCGGCACCATGTTGAGGGCGTTGGCGACGATGCCCGACAGCAGGAAGTCGGACATCTGCTCGGCCACCTGCAAGGCCTGGTTTTCCTGGGCCTCGGCGGTGGAGGCGCCCAGATGCGGGGTACACACCACCTGCTCCAGCCCGAACAGGCAGTTTTCGGTGGCCGGTTCGGTCTGATAGACGTCAAGCGCCGCCCCCGCCACCTTGCCCGAGACGATGGCGGCGCGCAGATCGGCTTCGTTGATCAAGCCGCCGCGAGCGCAGTTGATGATGCGCACCCCATCCTTCATCAGGGCGATGGAATCGGTGCAGATCAGATTACGGGTGGCTTCGGTCAGGGGCGTGTGCAGGCTGATGAAATCGGCCCGGGCGAACAGGGTCGGCAGATCGACTTTTTCGATGCACATGTCCTTGGCCCGCTCTTCCGACAAGAAGGGGTCGAAGGCGACCACGCGCATGTTCAGGCCCAAGGCGCGGTCGGCGACGACGGCACCGATATTGCCGCTGCCGATGATGCCCAGGGTCTTGCCGGTCAGCTCGACGCCCATGAAACGGGATTTCTCCCACTTACCCAGATGGGTCGAGGCATTGGCGGCGGGGATTTGCCGGGCCAGGGAAAACATCAGGGCGATGGCGTGTTCGGCGGTGGTCACCGAATTGCCGAACGGCGTGTTCATCACCACCACCCCTTGATCGGTGGCGGCGGCCAGATCGATGTTCTCGGTGCCGATGCCGGCGCGACCGATCACCTTCAGGCGGGTGGCGGCGGCCAGCAAGTCGGCGCTGACCTTGGTGCCGGAACGCACCGCCAAACCGTCGTACCCGCCGATGATCGCCTTCAACTCGTCGGTGGACAGGCCGGGACGCACGTCCACTTCGATGCCGCGCAGGATGAAGGCCTGCTGGGCAGCCTGGCTGAACCTGTCGCTAATCAGAACCTTGGGCATGACGGCACTTCCCTTTGAACGAACGGCTTTAAATACTGGCGAATTCGGCTTGGACCTGGGCGAAAGCCCAGTCCAGCCAGGGCAGCAGGGCGTGGATATCGGCCAGTTCCACCGTCGCCCCGGCCCAGATGCGCAGGCCGGCGGGAGCATCGCGGTACGAGCCGAGATCATAGCCCACCCCCTCCTTGTCCAACAACGACACCATTTTCTTGGCGAAAGCGGCGCGGTCCTCGGCGGACAGGCGGGTGAAACACGCATGCTTGAGCGTCAGACACACCGAGGTGGTCGAGCGCAAGGCCGGATCGGCGGCCAGATTGACCGCCCAATCGGATACGTCCAGCCACGACTGGATGGCGGCCAGATTGGCATCGCAGCGCGCCACCAGCGCCGGCAGGCCGCCGATGCTTTCGGCCCAGCGCAGGGCGTCGATCTGGTCTTCCACCGCCAACATGGAGGGCGTGTTGATGGTGTCGCCGACAAAGATGCCTTCGATCAGCTTGCCGCCCGAGGTCAGGCGGAAAATCTTGGGTAACGGCCAGGGCGGCGTATAGCTTTCCAGCCGCTCGACCGCACGCGGGCTCAACACCAGCATGCCATGCGCGCCCTCGCCGCCCAGCACTTTTTGCCAGGACCATGTGACCACATCCAGCTTGTGCCACGGCAGGTCCATGGCGAAGACGGCACTGGTGGCGTCGCAGATGGTCAGACCCTTGCGGTCATCGGCGATCCAGTCGCCGCTCGGCACCCGCACGCCGGCGGTGGTGCCGTTCCAGGTGAACACCACGTCGCGGTCGAAATCGGCCTGTGTCAGATCGGGCAAGTGGCCATAGGGGGCGGTGAACACCCGCAGATCGTCCAGCTTCAACTGCTTGGTCACGTCGGCGACCCAGGTGTCGCCGAAGGTCTCCCACGCGAACATGTCGACACCGCGCGCGCCCAGCAGCGACCACAGCGCCATCTCCACCGCACCGGTATCCGACGCCGGCACGATACCCAGGCGCCAGCCCTTGGGCAGGCCCAGCATCTCGGTGCTGCGGGTAATCACCTCTTGCAGCTTGGCCTTGCCGATTTTGGCGCGGTGCGAGCGCCCGAACGGGGCATCGGACAGGCATTCCACCGACCAGCCAGGGCGCTTGGCGCAGGGACCGGAAGAGAAATTGGGATTGAGGGGCCGAACCGGGGGCCGCGCCGATTGTGACATGTCGAAAAGAATCCTTGGCTGGCGACAGGGGCGGAGTTTAGCAGGGCGCCCCACGCAGGCAAGACTTTACAATCCCCACACCACCTTGGCGCCGATGGCGAAGGCTGCCCACAGCAAAAGCGTCAGCGGCAGCCCGGCCTTGACGTAATCGACGAAACGGTAATGCCCCGGCCCCATAACCAGCAGATTGGTCTGATAACCGATGGGGGTGGCGAAGGAACAATTGGAGGCGATGATGACGGCGATGGCGAACAGATGCGGCTCGACCCCCAATTGCCGCGCCAATCCGATGGCGATGGGGGTGAACAGCACGGCGGTGGCGTTGTTGGACAAAATATTGGTGACCATGGCCACCAGACCGAAGAACGCCACCAGTGACCCCCAGACACCGATGTCGCCCATGGCCGACAGCAACAGCTTGGCGAGAAAAGCGGCGGCGCCGGTGGCCTCCATCGCCTCGCCCAGGGCCAGGGCGTTGCCGACCAGCAGCACCACCTTGGCGTCGATGGCGCCGATGGCCTGACGCGAGGTCAAGGCCCCCAGCGCGACCAGGGCGACCGCCACGGCGATGGCCGACACGGCGATGGGCAGCACGCCGGTGGCCGACAACCCCAGCATGGCCAGAAACAAAATCCCGGCGGTCTTGGCGTGATGGACACGCGGCAACAATCCGGCGCTGCCGGAAATCACCACCAGATCACGATCCTGGCGCAGGGTTTCCACATCCTTGTCGCGGCCCATCAGCAACAAGACGTCGCCGGCTTGCAGGCGCAGGCCGGCGGTGGGACCGCGCATCATCCGCGCCCGGCGCTCCAGCCCCAGCACCACCAGATTGTGATAGCGGTTCAGCCCCAATTGCTCGACCGAGAAACCGGTGAAGCGCGAGGTCGGCGGCACCATGGCCTCGACCAGCACCTGCTCGACCATGGACACCGGCGGGCGCGGGTTGGGCTGGTCCTCGTCGTCATCGTCGTGAACTTCCGGCACCGACAACAGACCGGGGAAGCGCGCCGCCGTCTCGGTCAGCGCCTTGCGCGAGCCGGCCACCATCAGCACGTCGCCGGCGGCCAAGACCACGTCGTCATAGGGCGGAAACACCGATTCGCCATTGCGCACGATTAGATGCACGGTGATGTCGGGCAATTGACGGAAGGTGCCGGCCAGGGCCTGCGCCCCATCCAGGGCCGAACCGGCGGCGACCACGCATTGCGACACGAATTGCTTGCCGACACCGCTGCCCACCAAGCTGCCGCCCGGCCCCTTGGGCAGCAGATGCGGCAGGACGAAGATCACATAGACGAAGCCGATAGACGCCACCCACACCCCCATGGGGGTCTGCTGGAAGAAATCCAGCCCCGGCACACCTTGCGAAATCAACGCCGACGACACCAGCAGATTGGTGGATGAGCCGATCAGGGTGGTCATGCCGCCCAAGATGGCGGCAAAGGATAAGGGCATCATCAATTGCGACGACGACTGGCCGGCACGCATGGCCAAGGCCTGGAACACCGGCAGGAACATCACCACCACCGGAGTATCGTTGATGAAGGCGCTGGTCACCGTCACCACCGCCAGGGCCAAGGCCGCCAGCATCCGCGGCGACAGCCGCAGATGGCCGACGCCATCGGCCAGACGGTCGAGGGCGCCGGTGCGGTTGAGTCCCTCGGCCACCACCAAAAGCGCCATCACCGTCAACAGGGCGGGATTGCCGAAACCGGACAGCAACACATCGGGCGACAGCAGGTTGCGGCCATCGGCGCCCAGGACGGGCAACAGGTGGAAGGCCACCATCATCACCGACAGCAGGCCGATGGACACCACCTCGACCGGGATGCGTTCCCAGATGTACAGGCCCAGGGCCAGCACCAACAGGCCCAAAGTCACCAACATCTGTGGGGTCACCGCCAATTCACCCAGCACCGGCCCCTCCGTTTCGTCAGCTCGCGCATAGCAGCAATACCACTGCCAGATATTCACAACAATATATATGTAAGTTACATATATACAACACTATCATCTCGTATTTTGAAGCTCTTGTCCTATCCTGCTACACTTGCCGCATGAGCCGAAACACTTTCGACCCCATGGCAGCCTTGCGCGGCCAATCCCAGCCCATACCGCCGCCACCTTTGGAACAGGCCGCCTTCGATGCCGCCCACAGCGCCGTGGTCCAAGCCCTGCCCCAGGGGGTGGAAGCGATGATGGACGCGGCGGTCAAAACCTGGCAGCGGGCCGACCGTATTTTCGACGCCATCCGCGCCACCCCGGCTTTTGCCCTGGGCACGGCGCCCGCCGCCTGCCGGCGCGGTTGCGGCTGGTGCTGCCACCAAAAAGTCGGCGCCGCCGCCATCGAGGTTCTGGCCATCGCCCGCGCCTTGGCCGACCGCCCACAGCAACGGGCCATGCTGGCCGGTTGGCACCCCGGCCTGCCCTGCGCCTTCCTGCAAGACGGCGCCTGCGCCATCTACGACATCCGCCCGCTGAAATGCCGGTCCTTGTGGCATGTGGACGTACGCCATTGCATGGCCAAATATGCCGGGCTGCCGGTGATGGGCGCCCAGGCCAACCCAGCCTTCCAGAGCGAACCCAAGATGATCTATGAAGGGGCGCTGAAAGGCTTGGCCCTGCCCCTGATCAAGGCCGGGCATGATTGTCCGGGGCTGGAGCTGATGCCGGCCCTGCAAACCATCATCGACCGCCCCGAGGCGGCGCAGGACTGGTGGGCGGGCCACAGCCCGTTTCCGCCCGAAACGGTGGTGGATTGGTTCCCCAAGCCGAAAGCCAAGCAAAAGACTAAATCTCGGCCTCGCCGTTGACATAGCCGATGACCGTGCCGGCGATGGCCACCCGGTCGCCCCGCATTTCCACCCGCAAGATGCCGCCACGCGCCGACAGCTGACGGGCGACCAGCGCGTTCTTGCCCAGACGCTTGGCCCAGAACGGCGTCAGCACGCAATGGGCCGAGCCGGTCACCGGGTCTTCGATCACCCCCTTGCGCGGGGCGAAGAAGCGCGAGACGAAATCGCAATCGCTGCCCGGATCAGCCGGGGCGGTGACCATCACCGCCCATTTGGACAAGCCGGCGATGCCCGCCATGTCGGGCACCAGCGTGCGCACCGCATCGGCACTGTCGAGCACGCACAGCAGATGGTCGGCGGTGGTCAAAACCTCGCGCACCGGCTTGGCCAGGATACGGTCGATGCCATCGGGGAACACCGCCGAGCGCGGCGGCTTGGCGGGAAAGTCCAGCACCAGGGCATCGCCGTCGCGGGCCACCGGCAGATCACCGCTTTTCGAGGCGAACACCAGCCGCTCCGCCGGCTCCACATGGTTCAGCACCACCCAGCCTGCGGCCAGGGTGGCATGACCGCACAGATCAACCTCGACCTTGGGGGTGAACCAGCGGATGCGCCAGCCCGTCTCCTCGCGCACCAGGAAGGCGGTTTCCGACAGATTGTTTTCCGCCGCCACCTGCTGCATCACCGCGTCTTCGGGCCAGTGCGGCAACACCATCACCGCCGCCGGATTACCGGCGAAACGCCGCTCGGCAAAGGCATCCACCTGCCAGAATCTGGCTTTCATCAGCGCCTCCCCTTTTATCCCGGAGCCAAGTCCGAATCACCATTGGGCCCCGCCGCTACCGGCGGAAAACAGGCCAAGGCCCGCACGCTGCCGCGTTGCAGCGCGGCATTGACCATAGCGTCCACCGCACAGCTTTGCACGGTCCGTCCCTGCTGGAACAAAGCGACGCTTTGTCGTCGCAGCGGAAAACACTCGACCAGCAATTTCGCCGCCCCCGCCGGCGACAGCGCATAAGCCAGCAAGCCCCAGATCAGATAGGTCCGGTGCAGATGCGGCGGCGGAACCGGTGGGGCCTGATGGGCGAAATGGTCGAAATAGCCCGGCTGGCCATGGGCGGTATTGCCATAGGTGACATGGGCGAACAGACGGTCGGGCAGTTCCAGCACCACCGCCGCGTCGGCGTTGCAGCCGAGAAAGACCATGTCGCTTTCCGCCAAAGCGGCGGCCAGCGTGGCCTCAGCCCCATGGCGCAGACAGCAATCGTCCTCGAAGATCAGGCGAGGCTGGCCACTGTCGACGCAGGCCAGCCATTGGCGGCGATGGGACAAGGCGGTGGCGATCTCGGCATCGCTGGCGTCGATGTCGGCACCGACCACAGCCCGGTCGGCGCGATCGACCTGATCGGGCTCGACCGCGTCGTGCCACACCCAGTGGACGGCATGACCGCCATTCCAATCAAGAAAGCGTGCCTTGCGGTCAGCCCGCCGCCGCAGATTGATGACGTGGCCGGACAGCACTGTGCCTACCATTCATAGGGGGCGATGGCATGCAGATGGTTCAGCGGCCCGTGACCGTGGCCCAGGCCGGGCGCGGTTTCAATGGAACGGCGGACGAAGACGCGGGCACGATCGACGGCTTGCTCCAGGTCCAATCCCTGGGCGATGCCGCAGGCGATGGCGGACGCCATGGTGCAACCGGTGCCATGGGTCGAGGCGGTGGCGATACGGCGACCGGCAAAGCGGGTCAGGCCGCTGGGTCGGGCCAGGACGTCGACCAGATCGTCACCGTCCAGGTGACCGCCCTTCAACAGCACGGCGCCACAGCCTAAGGACAGCAGATCAAGGGCGGCTCGATCCATGTCGGCGATGCCGGCGATGGGGCGGCCCAGCAGCACCTCGGCTTCGGGGATATTGGGGGTGATGATGGCGGCCCGACGGACCAAAAGCGCGATCAGGGCGCGGGCGGCATCGTCGGCCAACAGCGGCGCGCCGCCCTTGGCCACCATCACCGGATCGACCACCAGGGGAATATCCCTGCCGTGACTGTCCAGGCTGGCGGCCACCGCCTCGATGATGGAAACGCTGGCCAGCATGCCGGTCTTGATGCAATCGGCGCCGATATCGTCGAGCACCAATTCCATCTGCTGGCGGACAAAGGCCGGCGGCACCGGGTGGATACCGAACACGCCTTGGGTGTTCTGCGCCGTCAGCGCGGTGATGGCGGTGGCGGCGAAGCCGCCCAGGGCGCTGACCGCCTTGATGTCGGCCTGGATACCGGCGCCACCGCCGGAATCGGAACCGGCGACGATCAGAACCCGCCCAAGCATAACCTAGCCCGCCACGCCGCAGATGTATTTCAGCGTGCGCAGGCGTTTGAAGGCCCAGCGCAGCCGTTCGCGCAGTTGGGTCGGCAGACGCTTGGGGTCGATGCTGGCCGAGGGCGGGATGCCGGCGGCCAGATCGGCCAATTGCTGATCGAGCATGACGCGGAAGACGATTTCGCGGATTTCCAGGAAATCGCGCCAATCATCCTCGTGCAGCAGTTCCAAATCCTTGATGGCGGTATAACGCTCGTCGGTGCCGGTGGCCTGGACATGGGCGCGGATGGCGCGGAAACGCGCCGCCGACACCAAAGGCAGCAGGCCGAACTTCTTGGCGTTCAGCCGTCCGTTCTTGGTGACGAAACCGCCCCACAGGGTCAAGGACACATCCATCTTGGCCACGTGCTGGGCCAGGTATTGCATGAAGAAACCCGATTGCGACGCCTTCTCGATGGCCCAGCCGCGCAGTTCCTCGGCCAGGTCGGCATCACCCCATACCGGCTGGAAGTCGAAAAAGATATCGCAATACATCACCGTCTGGTTTTCCAGCGAGAACACCCAGGAATGGATCTCGTCCTTCCATTCCTCCAGGCTCTTGCGCCATTTCGGCTCGCGCGCCATGACGCCGCCGTCACAGAACGGAATGCCGGCCTGATTGAGCATCTCGTTGACGCGGCGGCCCAATTCAGCGAACCACACGTCGTCGGCGGGGCTGCCGCGATGAACGATGGCGTTGTCCTGGTCGAACACCAGCAGACTTTCGCCGCGACCGCCCGAACCCAACACCAGCATGGCATAAGCCGCCGGAGCGCCGCCCCAGCCATCCTCGGCCATGGACTTTTCCGCCAGTTCGGTGGCCCGCGCCGTCAAATCGCGGATAACCAGGGCGATCACCGAGGAAATGCCGCGCGCCGTCACCCCCTCGGCCAACAACGAGCGGGCCAGTTTGGGCAAGGCCGCCATGGCGGCTTCCATGTCCTCGGGACCGTTGGCTTCGTGCACCGAATCACCGATGACCAGGGCGTCGTTGGCACGCACCTTCAACAGCGCCCGCCCGGTGACCATACCCAAAGGTTTGCGGTCGCGGTCGACGACAACCAGATGCCGCAGGCCCAGCCGGGTCATCTTGCCCAGGGCCACGTAAACGAAGGCATCGCTGGGCACCGCCGCCACCGGCCGGGTCATGATCTGACCCAAGGTGGTGTCCAGACCGGCGGCGCCTTGGGTCGACAACAGCCGCAACAGGTCGCGTTCGGTCAGAATGCCGATGGCGCGTCCCTGACCATCCACACCGACGATGGACGACGCCCGCGCCTCGTACATGCGATGAATGGCATCGGTCAGCGACAGGTCTTCCGTCCCGGTCAGAACCGGCGTGCTCATCACCTCATGCAGACGATGGCGATAGGGAAAACTGTCGATACGCGCCAGGGCAGCGATGTCATTCATTGCAAATTCATCCAAATTCCGAATAGCTCGGAAGACTATAACTGATGCGGTGGCACAAGGTCACACCAACGCGGCGAAGCCTACCCGAAAGTGTCGCCAGAGAAAACCCGGCATCGAATAATAATAAAATATAAAGCCATTGCCAGTGGCAATCCCAAGTCGACAGCAGCAACCTTGATGGGGTCTTTGAAACTTAGACCAAGATGCACTTGCCGTCTGAAAAGGAAGGAAAATTCTAAACTAGCGCAGCTTTTGGCGCCGGACGCCGCCATGCAAATAATTCAACCCTGACCCGCAAGCACGGTTGACGGCAATGTAGGCGGATGTTAATGACGTCGGAACCTCCCTGCAAGGGTCGGGGGCATTCCGTGATCGCATGGGTGCCCTTAGCAACGCGCAGGGTAACAAAAAGCCGACCGGACAACGGTCCAGAAAACAACAAAGCCGACCCCGATGGGGCGGTAAAATAGCGGAGGGTCAAAGTGGCAGAATCACCCAAAGCGAACATTCATGCCGTCGCGCATGAGCACATTCGCAACAATCCCAAGTTCCAAGAGCTGGTCAGCAAGCGCCGTGCGTTTGCCTGGCTGCTGTCGGCCGTCATGCTGAGCATTTATTTCGGCTTCATCCTGCTGATCGCCTACGGCAAGACCTTCCTGGGTCAGTCGTTGTCGGGCGGCGTCACCACCGTCGGCTTCCCCATCGGCGTGGGCGTGATCCTGTCGGCCATCGTGCTGACCGGTATCTATGTCCGTCGCGCCAATACCGAGTTCGACGAACTGAACCGCCAGATTCTCGAGGAAGCCCGCTGATGAACATTACCAAGTTCGCACTCGCGGCCGCTCTCGCCATCGGCGGGACCCTGGTCGCCACCGCTGCCTACGCCGCCGGCGCCGATATGGGCAACGCGGAAAAGCAAGCCACCAACTGGCATGCCATCGTCATGTTCGCCATCTTCGTTGGCGGCACCCTGGGCATCACCTATTGGGCCGCCCGCAAGAACAAGACCGCCGCTGACTTCTATGCGGCTGGTGGCGGCATCACCGGCTTCCAGAACGGTCTGGCCATCGCCGGTGACTACATGTCGGCCGCGTCGTTCCTGGGTATTTCCGCCCTGGTGTACGGCTCGGGCTTCGACGGCCTGATCTTCTCGGTGGGCTGGCTGGTCGGTTGGCCGATCATCCTGTTCCTGATCGCCGAACGTCTGCGCAACCTGGGCAAGTTCACCTTCGCCGACGTTGCCAGCTATCGTCTGGCCCAGGGCCCGGTCCGCATCTTCGCCGCTTCCGGCGCGCTGATCGTCGTCATCTTCTACCTGATCGGCCAGATGGTCGGCGCCGGCCAGCTGATCAAGCTGCTGTTCGGTCTCGACTACCTCCTCGCCGTCATCGTCGTCGGTGCGCTGATGATGGTCTACGTGACCTTCGGTGGCATGACCGCCACCACCTGGGTGCAGATCATCAAGGCCTGCCTGCTGTTGGGCGGCGCCACCTTCATCGCTTTGGGCGTGCTGTCGCATTTCGGCTTCTCGTTCGAGGCTTTGTTCGCCAAGGCCATTGAAGTCCACCCGAAGAAGGCCGCCATCATGGCCCCCGGCTCGCTGGTGACCAACCCGGTCGACGCCATCTCGCTGGGCCTGACCCTGATGTTCGGCACCGCCGGTTTGCCGCACATCCTGATGCGCTTCTTCACCGTGCCGAACGCCAAGGAAGCCCGCAAGTCGGTCTTCTACGCCACCGGCTTCATCGGTTACTTCTACATCCTGACCTTCATCATCGGTTTCGGCGCCATCACCCTGGTGGCCACCGATCCGCAGTACCTGGACGTCGCCAAGGGCGGCCTGAACCTGAAGGGCGGCGGCAACATGCCCGCCATCTGGCTGGCTCATGCCATCGGCGGCAACCTGTTCCTGGGCTTCATCTCGGCCGTGGCCTTCGCCACCATCCTCGCGGTGGTGTCGGGTCTGACCCTGGCCGGCGCCTCTGCCATCTCGCATGATCTCTATGCCAACGTGTTCGCCCGTGGGCGCACCACCGAAGCTGGCGAAGTGCGTGTCTCGAAGTTCGCTTCCTTGGGTCTGGGCGTCATCGCCGTGATCCTGGGCGTCATCTTCGAAAAGCAGAACGTGGCGTTCATCGTCGCCTTGACCTTCTCCATCGCCGCGTCCGCCACCTTCCCGGTGCTGGTCATGGCCATGTTCTCGAAGTCGCTGACCACCAAGGGTGCGGTCATCGGCGGTTATATCGGCCTGTTCGGGTCGGTTGGCTGCGTGATCCTGTCCAAGGTCGTCTGGGTGTCGAGCTTCGGCTTCGCCGAGCCCATCTTCCCGTTCGTGTACCCGACCCTGTTCACCATGCCGGCCGCTTTCCTCTGCTGCTGGTTGTTCTCCATCATGGACAACAGTGACCAGGGCAATGCCGAGCGGGCGCAGTACGACGCCATGGCGATCCGGTCCGAAACCGGTCTGGGCGCCGAAGGTGCCGCCGCCCACTAAGGGCTGCGACAATACCGTCGAAAAACTTGGCCGCCGGGTTCCCCCCGGCGGCCTTTTTCTTTTATGCTGTGGCGATGACATGCCAATTAGATCATCTGGTCGTCGCCGCCCGCTCCTTGGGGGAAGGAATCGGCCACATCGCCCAACGCCTTGGCGTTGCCCCGACCTTGGGCGGCAAGCACGCCCGCATGGGCACCCACAATGCCTTACTGTCGCTGGGACCGGATTGCTATCTGGAAGTGATCAGCATCGACCCCGAGGCATCAGCGCCGGAAGGCCCGCGCTGGTTCGGCCTGGATCGCTTTACCGGTATTCCCCGTCTGGTTAACTGGGTTGCCCGGACCCAATCCATCGACAGGCTGCGCCAGCCGGATGAACCGGCACTGGACATGCAGCGCGGCGATTTCCGCTGGCGCTTCGCCGCCCCCTTCGATGGTCAGCCCCGCTTGGGCGGCACGGTGCCGGCGCTGATCCAATGGCAAGATGGCGGCCATCCATGTAACCGCCTGCCCGATCACGGCCTGCGGCTCAAACGGCTGACCTTGTCTTATGCCGATAGCGGCCACCTGCATAACGAACTGACCCGGCTGGGTCTGGCCGAGCGGGTGCACCTGGCCGGCAACGGCGCCGCCTTGCGCGCCGAAATCCTGGTGGCCGGAAAAGTGGTGGAACTGAGCTAGCGCCCCAGCAAAAACACCAGCATGGCACCGCCGAAAACGATGCGGTACCAAGCGAACGGGGTGAAGCCATAGCGCAGGATCAGGCCGATGGCCGCGCGCACCACCACCAGGGCGGCGATGAAGGCGGCGGCGAAGCCCAGTGCGATCAGCCCCATATTGTCGAAGGACAACTCGGACCAGTTCTTGTAAAGCGAATAGGCGGTGGCCCCCAACATGGTGGGAATGGCCAGGAAGAAGGAAAACTCGGCCGCCGCCTTGCGATCGGCACCGACCAGCAGCGCTCCCATGATGGTGGCGCCCGAACGCGAGACGCCCGGCACCATGGCCAGACACTGGAACAGACCGATCTTGACCGACAGCGACACCGGAAAGTCCTCGACCGCGTGAAAGCGCGGATGCTTGTTGACCCGTTCCAGCACCAGGATCACCACGCCGCCCACCACCAGGGCGATGGCGACGATGATGGGGGAATCCAAAAGCGCGCGAATATGCTTATAGGCGACCACGCCCACCAGCATGGCCGGAAGAAAGCCGATCAGGATGTTGCGGACGAAAAACATGTCGCGATCATTGGTGAACATGCCGATGGCCGCCCCCGACAGCCGCCGCCAATACACCACGCAAACCGCCAGGATGGCGCCAAGCTGAATGACGATCTCGAAGGTTTTGCCCGGCGGCCCCTGAAACCCCAGCAGATCGCCGAGCAAGATCAGATGCCCGGTGGATGATACTGGCAGGAACTCGGTCAGACCCTCGACGATTCCCAACAACAAAGCGTGCAGAATGGTTTCCATGATCTCCGCCATTCGGTTCAGGCGGGCGGATCATGCTCCCGTGCCTGAAGCGGCGCAAGTATTGCCGTCTCTTGCTCTGCGCTCTGCCATGGGTTAAACCCGAACAACACGAGGGAGGCCAGGGTGAGCAACGAAGTTCCGGACTTCTACCAATCTTATGCCTCATATAAAGGCTACGAGACACCACAGACGGGGCGCAAGCAAATCGCACGTTTCGACGCCGAGGTTTGGTATCCCGCTCAATTCACCCCGGCCTGCCGGGTATTGGAATTGGGCTGCGGCACCGGCGCCTTTCTCGCCTATCTCGACACCAAAGGAATCCGCGGCAGCATCGGCGTCGATCACGACCCGGCCCTGGCCGAGATCATCCCCGCCAACGTCCGTGCCAGCTTCGTCTGCACGGATATCTGGTCGGCCCTGGCCGATGACGACTTGGGTCGCTTCGACCGCGTGGCTCTGTTCGACGTCCTCGAACATTTCAGCCCCGACGAGGCCTTGCGGCTGCTGAAAGCCCTGATTCCCCGTCTCACCCCCGATGCCCGCATCATCCTCAAGGTGCCCAATGCCGCCTGCCCCTGGGCCTTGCAATATCAGTTCGGCGACCTGACCCATCGCACCGCCTTTACACCGCAATCCATGCGCCAATTGGCCGACGCCGCCGGCTATGACGTGCTGCGCGTCTACGCCCAGCGTCAAGGGTCGCGTCGCCGCATGATCACCGATATGCTGGTGCACCGTTTTTTATCCTGGGCCTTGCTGACACCACCTGAATTCTGGAGCGCCAACATGTACGCCGTCCTGGTCCCGCGATGAAGACAGCGTCAATCCTGTGGTTTCTGCCGCTGACCTTTGTCGCCCTGCTGGGCGCCATGCTGGCGGCCAGCCTGCCATTGTGGCAGGTGTTCAACCTGGACCCCGATTATTATTACCTGTTCAACGGTCTGTTGGTTTTGGAAGGACGGGCACCGACCGATCTGGGCCATCCGGGCACGCCGGTCCAGGTGTTGATCGGCGCCGTGCTGCGACTGATGCATCCCTTCACCCCGACCGAGCAGATCATCGATACCGTGCTGCACCAGCCGGAACACCATCTGCTGGTGGCGACCCTGGCCATCTACCCCTTCGTCGCGGCGGCTTTGTTCGTACTGGGGCGCGCCTTTTATCGGGCCACCGGCTCGCTGTGGCCTGCCCTGCTGGCGCAATCCACGCCGTTTCTGTCCATGATCATCCCCAAGTTTTCCCTGCACCCCAAACCCGAGCCATTCCTGATCGTCGCCGCCTGTTTCCTGGTGGCGGCGGCTCTGGCGGTGGCGCGGACCCAAAAGCAGGGCGACCGCCATGCCATCTGGCTAGGCGTGGCCATGGGCTTCGGCATCGCCATCAAACTGCAATTCGCCGTCCTTGGCGTGGTGCCGCTGTTACTGCTGGACCGGCGCCGGCTGTTTTTGATCTATCCCGCCGCCACCATCGCCGCCTTTTTCGTCTTCGTCGCCCCGGCCTTGCCGTCCTATGAAATCTTCCTCGACTGGTGGACGCGGGTGCTGACCCATTCCGGCGCCTATGGCACCGGCGAGGCCAGCGTCATCGACCCGGGCAAGTTCCCACGCACGGTGATGAAGATTTTCGGCTCCAAGATCATCTTCACAATCACCATCATCGCCATGCTGGTGGTGCTGGCCGCCTATGTGCGCATGCGCCGGCGCGGCGCGATGGCCGCCAATCCGCTGGCCCGACTGGCCGTGGGCATGGTTTTGGCGCAGGTGCTGACGGTCATCGTCGTCGCCAAGCAATCCGCCGCCCATTACCTGATCCCGGCGCTGATGCTGACCGGGCCGACCCTGGCGGTGTTGTGGCATATCACCGCCCAGGCCACCGATCCATTGTGGCACCGGCGGGCTTGGCAAGGGGTGGCGACGCTGCTGGTCCTCCTGACCCTTCCGGCATCATGGTCGCAGACCATGGAATTGCGGCAATGGACGCGTGAAGCCCAAAGCTTTGACATGAGCCGCTATGGCACTTGCGCCAAGATTTATTTCGACTCGTCCTCGGCCCTGTCCTATGCCATGCAACGCGGCGACATGAATTCCCAGGGGCGTTATTCGCCGCTTCTGGCCACCTGGATGCCCAAGGACGAATATACCTGGTTCACCAACAAGCATTCGTGGTGGGATGAGGGGTTGGTGTGGTGGAATCAGAAGATCGCACTCGCCGAGATTTTGCGCCGCCACGGCGGCTGCGCCGTGTTCCGCGGCAGCCAACCCTGGACCCTGCCGCCAAGGGTGAAGAAGGAAATCCCCGGCTTCGCCTTTGATGACAATTGCAAGGCGGGCGAGGAAGATGTGTTCACCAAGGGCATCTTGTGCGACGGAAGCCCAGTGCAACGGCCCTGAAACGTTCTCGCTCTTGCAAAATGGCTTAAACCCGATAGCCTGAACCCAAAGCAATTCCAGGGGATATAAGCGCATGTCGGCCAAGACCATTACCGTTGCCCAGCAAAAAGGCGGCGCCGGCAAAAGCACCATCACCGCCCAATTGGCGGTCACTTTCGCCCAGGCCGGCATGCGCGTGGGGGTGGTCGACATCGATCCGCAAGGCTCACTGGCCATGTGGTTCGAGGTGCGCAAGATGCTGGTCGATCCCGCCGGCGCAGGCATCACCTTCTTGCAGGCCTCGGGCTGGCGCCTGTCCACCGAATTGGACCGCATGAAACGCGATTTGGACGTCATCTTGGTCGACAGCCCGCCGCACGCCGAAACCGACGTGCGCATCGCCGTGCGCGCCGCCGATCTGATCCTGGTGCCCATGCAGCCGACACCGTTGGATTTGTGGGCGACCCAGCCCACCTTGGATCTGGCGAAAAAGGAAAAAAGTACCGCCATCGTCGTCTTCAACCGCACCCCGCCCAAGGGTAAGCTGGTGGACGCGGTGAAAGCCAAAATCCTGCAAGCCGACATGCCGGTGGCCGAATCCGTACTGGGCAACCGGGTCGCGTTCGCCGCCTCGATGATGGAAGGCAAAGGCGTGGCGGAAAGCAATCCGCGCCACACCGCCACCAAGGAAATCAAGGCGCTTGCCGTTGAAATCGGCGCGAAACTAGGGATTTGAAGGAAAAGCCCATGCTGTCTTACACGCTTGCCCTGGCCATCCACGCCCTTGCCACCCTGGCCTGGGTCGGCGGTATGATCTTCGCCCATCTGATCTTGCGCCCGGCCATGGCCGATATGGCCCTGCCCCTGCGTCTGGCTCTGTGGCGCCGGGTGCTGCCGCGCTTTTTCGCCGTGGTCTGGGGATCGATCATCGCCCTGCTGCTCACCGGTTATGGCGTTTTGTTCCTGGGGTATCGCGGTGGCTTCACCGGCGGCGCCGTGCATATCGATATCATGCAGATCACCGGTCTGATCATGATCGCCAATTTCATCTATCTGTATTTCGGTCCGTTCCAGGCGTTCAAGCGCCGCGTCGACACCGAGGATCACGTCAAGGCCGCCGGATCGCTGAACCGCATCCGCCACATCGTCGCCATCAACTTAATCCTGGGTCTGTTCACCACCGCCATCGGCGCCACCGGCACCTTGTGGGCTTACTGAGATGAAGCGCTTCAGCGACGACGACGTTGAGGTCATCGCCAAGGACACGATGTTCAAGGGCTATTTCCAGATCGATCGCTATCGGCTGCGCCATCGCCGCTTCGATGGCGGCTGGACCCAGGAAATCGTCCGCGAAATCTTCGAGCGCGGCCATGCCTCGGTGGTGCTGCTGTATGATCCCGAGCGCGACCGGGTGGCGATGATCGAGCAGTTCCGTCCCGGCGCCCTGGCTGCCGGCTGGTATCCGTGGCTGGTGGAATGCGTCGCCGGCATCATCGAGGAGGGCGAAACCCCGGAAAGCGTCGCCCGCCGCGAAAGTGCCGAGGAAGCCGGCGCCGAACCCACCGACATGATCGAAGTCGGCAAATATCTGGTCACCGCCGGCGGTTCGTCGGAAAGCTGCGCCTTGTTCTGCGCCCGCGTCGATTCGTCGCGGATCGACGGCCTGCATGGGTTGGAGCACGAAGGCGAGGATATCCGCGTCTTCACCCTGCCCACCGACGAGGCCTATGCCATGACCAAGGATGGACGCATCTGCAATTCCATGGCGGTGCTGGCGGTCCAATGGCTGATGCTGGAACGCGATCATATCCGCGCCCGCTGGCTGGCTTAAGCCTCCCTTTTACAGCCCGCCCACCCGGCGGGTTGTTTTTTGCCTTGATTTCACACTAAATAACCATTGATTAAAACGTCATACGTCATATATGCTTTTCTCAAGTGTTATTTATTCCAGGATGCAAGCAAATGGCCAAGATTCGTGCCGATTTCAACGACACCATCGGCAACACCCCCCTGATCAAGCTGAAGCGGGCGTCGGAGATCACCGGTTGCACCATCCTGGGCAAGGCGGAATTCCTCAATCCTGGCGGTTCGGTCAAGGATCGCGCCGCGCTGGCCATCATCACCGATGCCGAGGACAAAGGCCTGCTGAAGCCGGGCGGGGTGATCGTCGAGGGTACGGCGGGCAATACCGGTATCGGTCTGGCCCTGGTCGCCAATGCGCGCGGCTATCGCACCGTCATCGTCATGCCGGAAACCCAGAGCCAGGAAAAAAAGGACATGCTGCGGCTGGTGGGCGCCGATCTGCGGCTGGTCCCCGCCCTGCCCTATGCCAATCCCGGCAATTACGTGCGCTATTCGGAAACCCTGGCCAAGGAACTGGCGGCCAATGAGCCGGCGGGGGTGTTGTGGGCCAACCAGTTCGACAACACGGCCAACCGTATGGGCCATTATCGCACGACGGGACCGGAAATCTGGGAGCAGACCGACGGCAAGGTCGATGCCTTCACCTGCGCGGTGGGCACCGGCGGCACCCTGGCCGGCATCGGGTTGGCGCTGAAGGAGCGCAACAAGGATATCCGTATCGTGCTGGCCGACCCCATGGGCTCTGCGCTTTACAATTACTATGCCAATGGCGAATTAAAGGCCGAGGGCAATTCCATCACCGAAGGCATCGGCCAGGGCCGCATCACCCAAAATCTGGTGGGTGCCCCCATCGACGGCCAGGTCCAGGTCACCGACGAGGAAGCCTTGCCGGTGATTTTCGACCTGATCCGCGAAGAAGGCCTAGTGGTCGGCGGGTCGAGCGGCATCAACATCATGGCCGCCATCAAGGTCGCCCGCGACCTCGGTCCCGGTCATACGGTGGTGACAGTGCTGTGCGATTATGGTACGCGCTATCAAAGTAAATTGTTCAACCCGGCCTTCCTGCGGGAAAAGAACCTGCCCGTACCGGAATGGCTGGCATAACCATAAGGGAAGCGCCGCCATGACCTACGTTAATCCGGATGCCATCGTCAGCACCCAATGGCTTGCCGATCACTTGAAGGCCCCGGATGTACGTATCGTCGATGCCAGTTGGTATCCACCCAGCGCCAACCGCAACGGGCGCGAGGAATACGATAACGAGCACATCCCCGGTGCCGTGTTCTTCGACATCGACGACGTGGCGGATACCGCCAACCCGCTGCCGCATATGCTGCCGGCGCCGGAAAAGTTCGCCAGCAAGGTCCGCAAGATGGGCTTGGGCAACGGCAACAAGATCGTCATCTATGACGGCACCGGCTTCGGCAGCGCCGCCGCCCGCGTGTGGTGGATGTTCCGCGTGTTCGGCCACCGCGACGTCTGCGTGCTCGATGGCGGCCTGCCCAAATGGCTGCGCGAACAGCGCGCCACCGAGGATTTGCCGCCGATCCCGCGTGACCGCCACTTCATCCCCCACGTCAACCACTCGCTGGTGCGCGATTTCGACCACATGAAGGCCACTATCGAAACGGGCCGCGAACAGATCGTCGATGCCCGCGCCCCTGGCCGTTTCAAGGGCACCGATGGCGAGCCGTGGCCGGTCAAGCAGGTCGGCCACATGCCCGGCGCGCTGAACGTGCCGGTGCAAAGCCTGATCGACGAACGCGAGCGCACCATGAAGCCGGCCGCCGAGTTGAAGGCCATCTTCGACGCGGCGGGCGTGGATATGTCCAAGCCCATCGCCACCACCTGCGGCTCGGGCGTCACCGCCTGCGTTGTCGCCCTGGGCCTGTACCTGATGGGGCACAAGGATGTCGCCGTCTATGACGGCTCGTGGTCGGAATGGGGCAACCGCGACGATGCGCCGGTGGTGCAGGGATGATGCAAAAGGGCCGCTTTTCAGCGGCCCTTTTCACCCCACCAGATGCCGATAGATGCGCGGCAAGGCCGCCGTCAGTTGCGCCAAATGATGGACGATGGCGTAGGAACCGCGCCCGAACAGGCGGGGGAAATAGGCCTGGGCCTTCTTGTCGATGGTGACGCCGAACACCGCCACCCCCTTGGCCCGCGCCTCGTGGATGGATTTGGCCGTGTCCTCGATGCCATAGCGGCCCTCGTAATGGTCGATGTCGTTGGGCTTGCCGTCGGTGATCACCAACAGCAGGCGGTGGCGGTTGGGGCGCTTTTCCAACTCGGCGGTGACATGGCGGATGGCGGTGCCGATACGGGTGTAATAGCCCGGCTTGACCGCGCCGATACGGCGCATGACCTTGTCGCCGAATTCCTCGTCGAAGCTTTTGACCGTGTCCACCTTGACCCAGGCGCGCTTCCTTGAGGTAAAGGTATAGATGGCGAAGCTGTCGTCGCAGGCGGCCAAGCCGTGGCTGAACACCGCCAGGGCCTCTTTTTCCACGTCCAGCACCCGGCGGTTCTCGATCCAGGCGTCGGTGGACAGACTGGCATCCACCAGCACCGCCACCGCCAGATCCCGTTCCATCGGGCGGCGCTGCATGTACACCCGATCCGATCCCTGGCCCGAGGCGATCAGATCCGAGCGTGCCCGCACCAAGGCTTCCATGTCCAATTCGCCGCCATCCACCTGGGCGCGCAGGATCTGCGCCTTGGTCCGCAGCGCCTCGAACTGGCGTTTGACCTGACGGATACGGCGCTTGGCCTGGGTATCGGGGCGCCAGATATCGTCGCCATCCTCGGCCGCCATCCCCACTATCACCTTGCAATGGTCCTTGTGGTAGCAGGCGGCGCGGTGATCCCATTCCGGGTACAGATGGGTGCCGGACAGGCGGGTGACGTCGGTGGCCTCGGGCGGCAGGTCGAGATCGAATTTAAGCTTGGTCGCCGCCTTCTTGCCGTGACTGGAGATGGTGATCTTGTCCATCTCGTCCGCCGCCTTCTTCGCCTCTTCCTCGTCCGGGTCATCGGCGCCGCGATTGACGTTGACCATGTCGGCGAAGGCCAAAATCTTCTCGAAACGGTTGAGGATCAGCGGGTCCTTGCGGTCGGCATTGTCCTGTTGCTTGCGCTCGGCCCGGCGACGTTTGTCGGGGTTGTCTTCCTGCTCTTCCTTCTTCGATCCCGCTTGGCTGTCCTCGGCGTCTTCACTGCGCGGCTGCGGTTCGCGGTGCAACGCCTCGCCCCACAACGGCACCGGCAGGAAGGGGCGATAACCATGCGGCGCCGGACCATCGGGCAAGGCCGGCAACGACTCGCCTTGCAACAGGGCGATGACCATGGCTTCCACTTGGACTTCCGCCCCGTTCAAGGGTCGCTTGGGCCGTGCCGCCAGCAAGGCGGCACAAAGCGCGCCATGGCGGCGCCTGAGGCCGGGGAACAATTCCAATGCCGTCCGGGTGGCAGCATCGGCGCGGCGCAGATAGGCGATGTCGGCCTCCAGCGCATCGGCGGGAATCTCCGACACGCCCGGCAGCACCGAGAAATAGGCGGCCAGCCAGAAATACAGATCGCGGTTAAGCGTCGCATCGGCGAAGACATCGACCGTATCGGGCAAGGACAACGACACTTCATCACGGCTGGATACCGCCATGCGCTCGTCATCCATGCCGATGCGCTGTTTCCAGCTCAAGCGATGGGTCGAGGTCTTCAGGCTGGCGCTGGTGATGCTGATACCAGCATCGCCCCCCAGACCGCGAAAGAACACCGACAGCGCGCCGCGCACCTGATCCAACGGCACGGCGGCATCCGGGTATCGCGGCCACGAATGCTTGTCGCCGACCAGACGGTGCCACAGGCGCCCGACTTTTTCTTCCAGTTCCAGGTTTTCCAGAATGGACATGACTTTTATCCGAAGACCGCGAGGACCACTTCGTCCAGACCCTTTTTCACGTCCTGATCGTCGGTCAGGGGCTCGATCATCGCCGTCTGCACTGCTTGGCCAAGCGGCAGGCCGGCCTGGATCAGGGTGGCGCAATAGACCAGCAGGCGGGTGGAGACGCCCTCTTCCAGGTCATGGCCCTTCATGGCGCGCAGGCGCCCGGCCAGCCGCACCAATTGCGCCACCCGTTCGCCGTCCAGTCCGCTTTCCTCGGCCACCACCTTGCATTCCACCTCGGGCGGCGGGAAATCGAATTCGATGGCGATGAAGCGCTGCCGGGTCGACGGCTTCAACTGCTTCAACACGTTCTGGTAGCCGGGGTTATAAGACACCACCAACATGAAATCATCAGGGGCTTCCAGCAATTCGCCGGTGCGATCCAAGGGCAACAGGCGGCGGTCATCGGTGAGCGGATGCAGTACCACGGTGACGTCCTTGCGCGCCTCAACCACTTCGTCCAGATAGCAGATGCCGCCATGGCGCACCGAGTTGGTCAGGGGGCCGTCGGTCCACACGGTGTCGCCGCCCTTCAGCAGATAACGCCCGGTCAAATCGGCGGCGGTCAGATCGTCATGGCAAGATACGGTGTGCAGCTGCTTTTGCAGCTTGGCCGCCATATGGGCGACGAAACGGGTCTTGCCGCAGCCGGTCGGCCCTTTCAGCAGCAAAGGCAGCTTGTGGCGGAAGGCCAGTTCGAACAGGGCGCATTCATTGCCCACCGGCAAGTAGAACGGAATATCCATGACCATCATCACTCCAAGAAAAAGGGGGTGGCCGCCCGCTGGCAACCACCCCCCCAGGCAGTTTTTTAAAGTTACTCAGCAGCCTGATAACCGGCGGCCTGCTTGGCCTTACCGGGAACCACCAGCGACCAGACGATCAGCACCACACCCAGCAGGGTGAACAGGCCGGCGCCCAGACGGAACTGGTAGAACAGCTGCAACTGGTCCTGAACTTCCATGAAGCTCATGCCCAGGACGCGTTGCAGATGGGTCTGCACCACGCCGGCGAAGGTGAGCGCGAAGGTCATGAACGACACCGCACCCGAAGTGATCCAGAAGCCCCACATGTTGAGCAACTGGTTATAGGGTTCGCGCTTCAGGATCAGCGGCATGGCATAGGTGAACATGGCGATGTTCAGCATGACATAGGCGCCGTAGAAGGCCAGGTGACCATGGGCGGCGGTGACCTGGGTACCGTGGGTGTAGTAGTTGATGGGGGCCAGAGTGTGCAGGAAACCCCACACGCCGGCACCGAAGAAGGCGAAGGCCGAGCAGCCCAAGGCCCACAGCAGAGCGGCCTTGTTCGGATGGCTACGACCACCCTTCCACACCATGTAGAAGGTGAACACCACCATGGCGAAGAACGGCAGCACTTCCAGCGTCGAGAAGATCGAGCCGATCCACTGCCAATAGGCCGGGGTGCCGATCCAGTAATAATGGTGGCCGGTGCCCAGGATGCCGGTGAACAGCGACATGGCGACGATGACGTACAGCCACTTTTCAACGATTTCACGGTCGACGCCGGTCAGCTTGATCATCAGGAAGGCCAGCACCGAGGCCATGACCAGTTCCCACACGCCTTCGACCCACAGATGGACGACCCACCACCAGAACATCTTGTCGAGGACCAGATTGTTCGGGTTGTAGAGCGAGAACAGGAAGAAGATGGCGATGCCCCACAGCCCCAGCAACAAGATGTTGGTGATGGCGGTCTTGCGGCCCTTCAACACCGTCATGGTGACGTTGTAGAGGAACATCAGGGCGACGACGACGATGGCCAGCTTGATCCACAAGGGCTGTTCCAGGAATTCACGGCCTTCGTGAATCTTGAACAGATAGCCGACAACGGCGGCGGCGGCCCCGAACAGGAACAGCCAGAACTGTATCACCGCCAGCTTGGGGCTGTGCAACTCGGTTTCCGCTTCTTCCGGGATCAGGTAATAGGCGCAGCCGAAGAAGCCCATCAACAGCCAGACGATCAGGGCGTTGGTGTGGATCATGCGCAGAATGTTGAAGGGCACCAGATCGGCCAGGAAATTGGGCGCGACCACCACGGTGCCCAGCAGGGTGCCGAACAGCACCTGGGCGACGAACAAGGCCAGCGCGCCGGCAAAGTAATAAAGCGCGACCTTTTGCGATTGGTATTTCATGATGTCACCTTCCCGGTTAGCCGCTGACCTTGGGCGGCCAGTTCTGGGTGTCGACTTCACTGGTCCACTTGAAGAAGTCGGCCAGGTTGTCCAGTTCGGTCTCGGTCAGGTTGAATTGGGGCATCTGCCGGCGGCCTTCGACGCCGGACGGCTGGCCCTTCATCCACGCCTTCAGTGCCTCACGGGCACCGCTGGCGTCTTCCTTACCGCCGAAGCGGACCCAGACATTGCCCAGTTCCGGGGCGTAATAAGCGCCTTCACCCATCAGGGTGTGGCAGTTGATGCAGGAATGCTTTTCCCACACATGCTTGCCCGCCGCCACCGATGGGGTGACGGGATTGGCGGCGGCGATGGCGTTGGCTTTGGACACGCTGTGCACGGTCAAGGCAACGAACACCGCGAAGAAAAATGCCGTACCGCCATAAAAGATATTGCGGGCAGCGGCTTTCGTCAGTGTCTCGGACATGGTCGCTCCTAAGGGTTTCCAAGGGTTTGAGATCAACCCACCGCGGAAACTCCCCCCGCCGGTGGTCGCACCCTGAACTCACACGCGGGAACCTTGGGCTCCCCCGTCACCATGACCCTATGACCCAGACGATTGGTCAGCTTTAACGTTGGTCAAGCTGGTGTCGAAAGACCGAGACAAAGCGGGCGTCACCGGCGAAAATGCCGCCCATGCGCAAGCCATGGCACAGCCGAACCGGTCAGGACGACAGCGTCATCCCACTGATGGTGGGACCGGTGGGGTTTGGCCTGATGCGATGGCTGCCGCTGGTCATCGTCTATCTGGTGGTGGTGTTGGGATTGGGCGCGTTCGCCGATGAGATCGGCTGGGGGCCGGCCAGTCTGGCGGCCAAGATCGGCCCGGCCTGCATCGGCGGCCTGGATTTGATCCGCCGCCTGCGCACCAGCCATTACCGCTGGGTCAACCCAGGGGGTGGGATCAGCGTCACCCCGGCCAGCCTCCTTGACCGCCTGACCTTCCGTGAATGCGGCTGGTATTTTCCGTTGATCAACGCGCCCCTGCCGCTATGGCTGCTGGGCGGCATCATCACGCTGATCGCCTGGGGGGATTAACGCCCCGGGTCGCGTACCCGGCGGGTCAGCGCCCAATTGCCCAGACGGCGGTCGCATTCGGGGATATGTTCAGATACCCATTGCGCCACCACCTCGCGCACCACCTGACGGTCCAGATCGGCGCAGACATTGGCATCGCGCATGTGGCGCAATTGCTCGATGATACGCCAATGTTCGCGGCGATGGTGATCTTCATGGGGATAGGCCGCCTCGGCCATCAGGCTTTCCTGTTGCCGGAAGGTGCGGTCCATAAACTTGGTCAACGCCGCCAAACGTGTGCATGCGGTGCGGTCACAATGGCCATTCAGTTGGCGGCGACATTCCACCCCCGGCTCGAACAGCCGGCCCATGACATAACACAAGCCTTCGGTCCCGCGATCAATGTCGCGCACCCCGGTGGACAGGGTTTGTGGGCTGGCCATGGGCATCTTGTTTCGTCCCCGATACGCCGATTGTGTGGCTTTTGTGAACGTTACGGCAGGGGGCGGTGCAACAGCAACGGTTAATAATAGTATCTTTTTTACCGAATTTTTATGGACCGGGAAACGGTTGACAAGATGGCGCGGTGCCGATTAATTTGCGAATGAGTTTCACTTGCATATAAGGTCCACCATGACCCATTCCCGCCCCGCCGCCATCGTCTTTACCGGTTCCAGTCGCCCCATGGGGCCGGGAGATTTCATCTGGCTGACCGCGCTGGGCTGCGCCGCACGCGGGGCGACCACGGCGGAAGCGGTGTGCGCCTGCATCGACACCGTGGCCTCGGGACAATGGGCGCCGTCGCCGCACCTGATCTGCGATTGCCTGGATGAAATGGCCCGGGCCCGGCACCTTGATTTCAGCCATGACGGTCGCTACAGCCTGTTCACCATCACCCCCCAGGGGCGCGGTATCCTGGCCATGATGCTGGCCCTGCCGGTGGACCGCCCGACCACACCCTTGGGTCAGGTCGGGTTGCGGCTGAAATTAGCCTTCCTCGATCTGGCGCCGGAAGAGGACCGCGTCAGCCACCTGACCGATCTGATCGAAATTCACGCCCGCGAACTGGCCGGGCGCCCGCAGACATGCGCCGCCTGCAACGCCCCGGGCTGCTTTGGCCGCATGTGGAGCGACCACCACACCGACTCGCTGCGCCGCGACCTGGACTTGTTGCGACGCATGTTAACCATCAGCAACAGTCAGACACCAGGAGATGGTTGTTCTGCCAATGGAATGCGCATAAACTGCATTTCAAATTAAGGTTTTTCACGAGGCTTAGACGTGCTGCGTATCGACGAAGCGACGCTGCGAGGCGCCGGAATCCGCCCCACCCGCCAGCGCCTGACCATTGGTCGGCTGATCGAGGATGGCGGCTGCCGCCACTTGACCCCGGACAGCCTGCACCAGGAGGCGTTGACCCAGGGCATGCGCCTGTCCCTGGCCACCGTCTACAACACGCTGAACGAATTCGCCGCCGCCGGTCTGGTCAAGCGCGTGCCCATGGGCGAACGCAGCTGGTTTTGCACCAACACCGCCGAGCACCACCATTTCTACCATGAAGCCACCGGTCGCATCGAGGACATCCCCGGCTGCCAGCCGCAGGTGATGGGCCTGCCCGACGCCCCCGAGGGCATGGAAGTGGCCGGCATCGACGTCATCGTCCGGTTGCGCCGGGCATCGTAAAATCGTCCAACTACGCCGGGCGGCGTAGGATCGCCACGTTTAGGCGGGGCAACCCCCGCCTAAACCCCCAAATGGAAGCTGGTGTTATCCAGCGCCGATGTGTTGACGTTGTTGAGCGTCCCCACCAGCACTGAATTGGCCGTCGTCGCCGCCTCCATGGCGGTGGTGCTCCACAATTGCACGTCCGCCCGCTTTGGGATGGCAACCAGACCGTCGCCGGTGGCACCGTAATTAAAAGCGGTCCCCGACATGGCGGTGGCGCCTTCGGTGTAATCCGACACCGCCAAAGTCCCGGAACTGCCCAGAGCGAACTCGGTATTGGACAAGGTGACACTGTCGGTGCCGACGGTGAAATCGGTGATGGTGGTATTGCTGTTGTCGGCCAAAACAAAGCTGTCGGTACCGCCATTGCCGGTCAGGCTGTCGCCGCCGAGGGAAGCGATCAGGGTATCGTTGCCGGCACCGCCGACCAGGGTGTCGGTACCGGCGGTGCCGCTGATGTTGAAATCCAGATCGGCGGCGGCAATGGCCGTGGGACTGGCGATGACATAGCCGCCATCGGTGTTGATGTTGGAACTTGAATTGCCGACCCAGACGTAAAGCGCCTGATCGACACCCCCGGCATAGAAACAGTCGCCGATGACGCCACCGGTACGGGCCACACCGCCGGTCAGCGAGGCTTGGCCCAGGTTATAGCTGCCCACCGATTCAAAGCCCGACACATCCACATGCGCGCCACTGACCGAAATTTGTATGTGGTCGGTGCCCGAGGTGAAATCGGTGATGGTGTCGCGATTGGCCAGGGCATTGGCCGATTCCGTCGGGGTGGTATAGACGAAGACATCACTGCCGGCCCCGCCGGTCAAGGTGTCGGCCCCGGTACCGCCGGTCAGTTTATCGCTACCGGCCCCGCCGACCAGACTGTTGTTCAGGCTGTTGCCGATCAACACCACGTCGGAACTGGTGGCGGCAACCAACGCCACCGTTTCGATATTGCTGAACACGCTGGCGCTGACATCCAGGGTTCCCGCCTGGGTTTGGTAAATGATCACCTTATCGCTATCGACCGCACTGGCATCGCCGTCGACAACGATGCCGATGCTGGGAAAGTTGACATCATCGAAACTGATGGTGTCGTTGCCGGCACCGGTGGAAACGCTGTCGATGGAGGTCAGGACGATGCCGGTCAAATCCAAGGTGGAACCGCTATCGGCCAGCCGTACCGTGTCCGAACCGGGACCGCCGCCGATGAACTGGAATTGCTGCGGATCGGCCCCGCCGCCCAGCACGATGGTGGTGGCGCCGGAAGCCTCGATCGCGATGCTCTCGATGCCGGTGACCGAACCGGCGGCCAGATCCACCGTACCCGCCGAAATCACCCTGATGACGTCCGCGTCGGCGGGATTGCCGGTATCGATGATGGAATCGCCGGCGGCGAAGGTGCCTGCATCGACCCGATAGGCGTGGTCGCCATCGCCGGCGGTCAAGGTATCAACCCCCGCCGTGGTTACCATGGCGGCGATGGACACATCGGCGCTGCCAGTGACGGTGCCGCCCTGACCGTCGCTGATGATATAGGCCAAACTGGCGGTGCCGTTGTAATCCGCCGGCAACAGCCACGAGTAATTGCCGCCCCCCAGATTGTTGACCGTCCCGGTACTGGGGGTAAACGAAGAGATGGTCAGGGTGTCGCCGTCCACATCCACCGCATTGGCCAGCAATTGAGTCTCGGTGAAGGTGTACAGCACGTTTTCCACCCCCGCCGTCAGGGTCACCGCACTGGACGTGGGCGCATCGTTGACGGCGTTGACGTCGGTGGACAATTCGGTGGCCGCGGCGGCAATGGCGGAAGAGCCGCCCGGTGATGACGTGTTGGTATAGACCGCGCTGCCGGTGCTGGACGACCAGCCGCCGGCATAACTGTTATCCAGGCCGCGCACATAAAGCGACGGTGCCGTACCGTGGAAATCGGGGGCGGCGTTGAAGCGCAGCTTGGTCGAAGCCGACAAGGCCAGGGCGGAGCTATTGTCGTTGACGCCGCCCACATCCACCCAGGTGGTGCCACCATCGGAGGAATATTGCCAAGCGCCATCGGGCGATACGGTGTTGTTGCCGATCACCGCCACGCCGGCCAGGGTGCCAAGGTCGGCGGTATCGCTGAAGCCGGTGTTGAACAATGCGTACACGGTTTCACCGGGGAACGGCCCATCCTCGTTCGGTGACGACATGCCCACATAGCTGGACATGGTCGGCGCATCGTTGACGGCGTTGACCACCACGCTGGCGCTGGTGGCGACTTGGTTGCCGGTGCCGTCATCGATGTCATAAGTCAGGCTGATCGTGCCGCTGTAATTGGCCGCCGGAGTGATGGTGAAGGTGCCGTTGCCGTTGTCGGTGAAGCTGGCGCCATTACTGGCCGACAGATTGGTGATGGCCAAGGGATCGCCATCGGCGTCGGTGGCGCTGCCCAGCAATTGCGCCAAACTCAGCACCAGACCGGTATCCTCGCTGGTGGCCGGCAGGGTGACGCTGCCCGCTACCGGAGCATCGGGTGTATTGGCGAAATTGGCCAATGTGGTGGCGGTGATGGTAACGCTACCGTCGCTGACCCCATAGCTGATGACCATCGGCCCGTGGAAATCGGCATCGGGGGTCAGGGTAAAGGTCCCATCCAGATTGTCGGTGACGCTGCCGTGATCGGCCGTCACCGGCCCGGCCAAGGTCAGGGCATCACCATTGGCATCGCTGACCAG
>Ga0209066_10000567_pt1 | contig 53119 bp, 52 predicted proteins | sample All_14_2_FD_187198 | JGI IMG/M metagenome (GOLD analysis project Ga0209066, IMG submission 187198) | Freshwater microbial communities in response to fracking from Pennsylvania, USA - Allegheny Zone_MetaG_DW_15 (SPAdes) (version 2) ...
CGGCGGTGAAGCGCGATCCGGCGGTATCGGCCGTCATGGATGCGTGGGTGGTCGACGCCGATTTCTGGGTGCGGCGGGCGGCGATGCTGCATCAACTGGGCTGGCGACTGGAGACGGACGCGGCCAAGCTGGCGCGTCATGCGCTGCAACTGGCTGGCGAGCGGGAGTTTTTCATCCGCAAGGCGATCGGCTGGGCGCTACGCGATTACGCCCGCTGGAACCCCGGTTTTGTCCGGGGTTTTGTCGATGGACCGGGCGCGGTTCTATCCGCGCTCAGCATCCGCGAGGCGTGCAAGCGGCTTTGACGGCGCAGGCGCGATCCGGACTTCGTTGCGACCGTTCAGTAGGCGATGCGCATCGGCTTGCCCGGCAGTTGTGCCCGGATTTCGCCGTTGGGATAGGCCGCGCTATGCACGTTGATGTACAGATTGCCGGCCAGATAGCTGGTGTGTTGGGCTTCGCTGAGTTTGGCGTCGGCGGGCACCGTGAACAGCTTGTCGCTCTTCTTGGTCAGGGTGATGATCGGCGGCCCGTTCTTGCCGACCGGGCCCTCGTGGATGTGCGCGACCGTCGGCACCATGCCCGAGATCTGGATGCTGCCGCTGACGGCACGATTGGGCTGGATGCTGATATTCACCTGGCCGCTTGCTGCGGTGGTGACTGCCGGCACTTCGGCGGCGCCGGTCAGGGACGTCGAGATCGGTGATTCGGCGTACAGGTTGGCTGATGCCAGCAGGATTGCCAGCGGCAACAGGCGGCTGAGCCGGCGGGTGGGGCTTGATTGCGTGGTCATTTGCGATGCCTTCGATGGGTAAAGGGAATCAGCATCGTGCGCCAGCCGGGAAGGGGTTTCTGTGGGCCGGCACACATAGCCTTTTCCTTTGACTATGTTGGCTGGCGTACGGATTCATTGGTATCTGGGATGCATAGTCATCGCGACGGCATAAAGCTGTCTGATACCGGAGGTCACAGATGAATGACGAAACAGAGCACTGCAGCGAGCACCGCAAGCCCGCCCGACACCTGGCCACTCAGGCGGGGTGTGGTCACTGGGCGCCGATTGTTCCGGCGGATCAGGCTGGGGAGCGGGCGGTGGCGCCGAGCCAGGCGGAATCCACCGGGTCTCCTGTCGGGAAAAACCCTGGATTACGCGAGACCACGGAGGTGGCGCGCCACCATCGCGCTGTCATTCGAGACTCAGATTGACCGCTGGCGTGATCCGGACTTCGTCGCAGTTGTTGCCGGGACCGCTGCGGTCGACGACGAGAAAATCGCAGATTTCGTTCAGCGCCAGCAGCGGGTGGTGCCAGGTGCCGGGGGCGTAGTTGACGCCTTCGCCGGGGCGGGCGAGGAACGCGCGCAGGTCGTCCGGGCCGGGCGCCGGGCCGGGCCGGGCGACGACGACGAGGTAAGGCTGGGCGGTAAGCGGCACGAAGGCCTGCGAGGCGAGCGGATGGCGTTCCATCATTTCGATGGCGAATGGCAGTTGCCGCGGCTGGCCGCGGAAGATGCTGACGATCAGTTTGCCGTCCGGGCCGGGCACCAGCTCGGCGAGGTCGTGGTAGCGCTCGGTGTTGCCGCCGTTGATGGAAAAGTGCCGTTTGGCGGCGTCGACCGCAATAAGCTCGCCGAATGGGACGAAGGCTGCTGCGGTCAACGGCTCGGGAAGCAGCTTTTTCACCGCGCCACCTTGCCCCACAGGCGCAGCCGCGAGACGCCGCCGTCCGGGATGATGTTCAGCCGGACGTGCGTCACCGGGCCGAGGTCGGCCAGGCCATCGAAGCTGTGGATGGCGTCCATGCTCAGTTTCTGCTCGCCGAGCAGCACCGGCCAGAACATGCTCTGGGTGATCACCGACTGGTCGGTGCCGCCGTCCATGCGCGCCGCCTGGATCGAGCAGCGGTCGGGGAAGTTGCCCTTGAAGTGGGCGGTGTCGACCTCGACGCGCTCGATGATGCCGGGCGCGCCCAGTTGCAGGATGCACCAGTCGTTGCCCGGTTCGCGGCGGCGGCGGGTTTCCCAGCCGTCGCCCATGTCGACGCCGCGCCCCGGGGCGATCAGGTTGGCCGCCGAGCCGAAGTGGGCGTCGTTCCAGGCCACGGCGCGGCCGCCGTTTTCCAGCGCGACGAGGTCGTAGACGCGGTCCGGCTCGCTGGCGTCGAAGACGCCGACCGGCTGGCCGTAGGCGCGCAGGCGGGCGATGCCGCCGTCCGGGTACATGTTGATGCGCAGGTGGCTCCAGGTGTCGGCGCTGTCGACGGCGAGCAGGTGGTGGCTGTTGCCGGTCAGCGTGGTGGACGGCAGGATGCGTGTCCAGCGGGCCTTGGCCAGGATTTCAGGATCGTCCGACTCGCAGTCGGTGGCATCGATCGACACGGCCGGCGCGAAGTTGCCGGTGAAGTGGCTGGTATCGACGTCGAAGCCGCGCAGGATGCCGCGCCGGCCGAGCTTGACCAGGCTCCAGTCGTAGCCGGTGGTGCGCTTGCGGCGGGTTTCCCAGCCGTCCATCCACTTGCCGTTGGCGTCGTACTTGCCGGGCACGAAGACCGCCGGCTCGGGGTTGAGCATGCGTTCGAGCGGGGCGAAGAACTCGTCGGTGGCGAACAGCGCGCGGGCGCCGATGCGGGTGTCGGCGAGGTTGGCCGAGCGCTTGGCCCAGTCGGGCAGGTCGGCGGCGGCGGAAACGATGGGGGCGGCGTGGGTCATTATTTTTGGTCCTGGCGGTAGGGATGGGTCGCCTGCCAGTGGCGGGCGATGTCGAGGCGACGGCAGACCCAGACGCGGTCGTGCCGTTCGATGTAATCGAGGAAGCGCTGCAGCGCGAGGAAGCGGCCGGGGCGGCCGAGCAGGCGGCAGTGCATGCCGATCGAGAGCATCTTCGGGCTTTCCTCGCCTTCGGCGTAAAGCACGTCGAAGCTGTCCTTCAGGTACTGGAAGAACGGGGCGCCGTGGCTGAAGCCCTGCGGCAGGCAGAAGCGCATGTCGTTGGTGTCGAGCGTGTACGGCACGATCAGGTGCGGCACCGTGCTGCCGTCGGTCCTGGTGACTTCGGTCCAGAACGGCAGGTCGTCGCCGTAGTAATCGCTGTCGTAAAGGAGGCGCCCGTCATCGGCGACCAGACGGCGGGTGTTCGGCGAATCGCGGCCGGTGTACCAGCCGAGCGGGCGGCTGCCGGTCATCTGCTCGATGACTTCCAGCGCCAGGCGCATGTGCTCGCGCTCGGTCGCCTCGTCGATGTTCTGGTAGTGGATCCAGCGCCAGCCGTGACAGGCGATTTCGTGGCCGAGTTCGACGAAGGCGGCGGTCAGTTCGGGGTGGCGTTGTAGCGCCATGCCGACACCGAACACGGTTAGCGGCAGGCCGCGTTTCTCGAATTCGTTGAGGATGCGCCAGACGCCGGTGCGCGAGCCGTATTCGTAGATCGACTCCATCGACAGATGGCGGTCCGGGTAGCTGGCCGGGTTGAACATCTCGGAGAGGAATTGCTCGGAGCCTGCGTCGCCGTGCAGCACGCAGTTCTCGCCGCCTTCCTCGTAGTTGAGGACGAACTGGACGGCAATGCGGGCTTTTCCCGGCCATTGCGCGTGCGGCGGCCGGGCACCATATCCAATCAGATCGCGCGGGTATTCGGTTTTGTCTATAGGGTTCATGTCCGGCTCCAACTATACTGCGGCGCATTCTTTTTTTTCAGGAGTGCACCATGGAAAATTCGCCGACCAGCCCCTACCGTGACGACATCGTGATCTCCTGGCCGGAGTTGCACCGCGACACGCGCCTGCTCTGTCACCAGTTGCTGGAGCAGGGGCCGTTCAAGGGCATCATCGCGATTACGCGCGGTGGCCTGATCCCGGCGGCGCTGGTTGCGCGCGAGCTGGAAATCCGCCTGGTCGACACCATCTGTGCCTCCAGCTACGAAGCCGCCGACGACGACACCGCGCAGACGATGCGCAAGGAAGTGAAAATCCTCAAGGGCGTCGAGCACGACGGCGAAGGTTTCCTGCTGATCGACGACCTGGTCGATACCGGCAACACCGCCCGTGTCATCCGCAAGCTGCTGCCCAAGGCATTTTTCGCGACGATCTACGCCAAGCCGCAGGGGCGTGAGGTGGTCGATCTGTGCGTCAAGGAATTCGCCCAGGACAAGTGGATCTACTTCCCCTGGGATATCGACTACCAGTTCGTGCCGCCGATGAAGAAGCATCGCGCCAACCCGTAATCAGCGGTAACCGCCGGCCGCCCAGGCGGCCAGTTGGTCGCGTTCGGCATCGGTCATCGCGGTGACGTTGCCGAGCGGCATTGCCTTCAGCTTGACCGTCTGGTCGACGATGCGGGTTTGCTGGCGGCGGATGTGCTCGGCGCTGTCGAGCAGCACGCCGGCCGGTGCTGCCGGCATCAGCGTCGGTGCGGCGGCGTGGCAACCGGCGCAGCGTTCGGCGATGATGGGCTGGACTTCCGCCAGCGTCGGTGCCGTCGTGCCGGCGGCAACGCTCAGCGGCACCGGCGCCAGCCAGATGAAGACGGCGGCGAGGATGATTCCTCCGGTCAACGGGTATTGCCAGGCAAAAACGCCCTTGTGCCTGAGATTGAAGAAGTGCCGGATCAAGACCGCGGCGAGCATGATCGCCGCCAGCACCAGCCACGCTTGCGGGTGGTTGTAGGTGAAGGCGTAGTGGTTCGAGATCATGCAGAACAGCACCGGCAGCGTCAGGTAGTTGTTGTGCACGCTGCGCTGCTTGGCCCGCTGGCCGTGGATCGGGTCCGGCGTTTCGCCGCGCTGCATGGCGGCAACGGTGGTTTTCTGGCCGGGAATGATCCAGAAGAAGACGTTGGCGCTCATCGTCGTCGCGATCATCGCGCCGACGTGGAGGAAGGCGGCGCGCCCGGACAGCAGATGGCTCAGCGCGTAAGCGACGGCGACGACGAAGATGAAGTAGAGCACCGCAAACAGCAGCAGGCTGCGGCGCATCAGCACCCGACACAGCACGTCATAGACCAGCCAGCCGGCAACCAGCGTGGCCAGGCCGATGGCGATGGCGGCGCCTGGCGTCAGGTCGGCCTTGGCCGGGTCGATCATGTAGGTTGCCGCCTGCGAGTAATAGAGCACGCCGAGCAGGAAGAAGCCGGTGATCCACGTCGAGTACGATTCCCACTTGAACCAGTGCAGGTCGTCCGGCAGGTGCTTGGGGGCGACCAGATATTTCTGCGGATTGTAGAAACCGCCGCCATGCACCGCCCACAGTTCACCGCCGACACCCTTGGCCTGCAGCATCGGATCGGTTGGCGCCTTCAATGTGTTGTCGAGCCAGACGAAGTAGAACGACGAGCCGATCCAGGCGATGCCGACGATCAGGTGCAGCCAGCGCAGCAGCAGCGAACCGACCTCGATCAGGTAGGACGCATCCATCAGCTGCCCCGATAGGTCGAGTAAGCCCACGGCGACACCAGCAGCGGCACGTGATAGTGACTGTCGGCATCGGCGATGCCGAAGCGCAGGCTGACTTTGTCGAGGAAGGGCGGTTCCGGCAGCTCCACGCCATGCCGGCGGAAGTAGTCGGCGGTGGTGAACACCAGTTCGTAGATGCCGGGCTGCATTGCGCTGCCTTCAAGCAGCGGCCCGTCGCAGCGGCCGTCGTCGTTGGTCCGGCCGGCGAGCAGCAGCGAGCGGGTTTCACCGTTGCAGCGATAAAGGGCGAAAGGCATGCCGGCGGCAGGGGTGCCGCGGGCGGTGTCGAGTACGTGTGTCGTCAGGCGCCCCATGGGCTCTCTCCGGTGACTGAATGCTGATGCGTCGATTATAGGAAGCTTGGCCAGCGTGAGGCTTTATAAAGGCTATCGGATTTTTCAGATGTCGCTGGCTGAAGCGCCGGTTTTCCGGGATATACGAAAGGGCAGAAGATCATTATCGTCCGGCATGGCTTGCCGGTCGGCCATGCGAGTCCGTAAGCTGCGAAGCAAGACCACATTGCCCGTGTTTCCATGACCGACATCCTCTCCCTTGCCGAGCTTTCCCGACTGGAACAACCGGAGTTCGTCCGCCGGCTGGGTGCCGTTTTCGAGCATTCGCCGTGGGTCATGGCTAGCGCCTGGGGCAAGCGGCCATTTGCCAATCGTGCCGATTTCTACGCCCGGCTGGCCGAAACCCTGGCCGAAGCCGGTCCGGAGAAACAACTGGCGCTGATCAAGGCGCACCCGGAACTGGCCGGCAAGGCGGCGATCCGCGGCGAACTGACGGCCGATTCGGCGCGCGAACAGGCCGGTGCCGGGCTCGATGCGTGCACGCCGGAAGAATTCACGGCGATCCGCAGTCTCAACGATGCCTATCGTGAAAAGTTTGGTTTCCCCTTCATTGTTGCCGTCAAGGGCTTGAGCCGGACCGGCATCATCGCCGAGATGAGCCGTCGCCTGACGCGCAGCCGCGACGAGGAATTCGCCGAAGCGCTGACGCAGATCGTGCGCATTGCCAGCTTCAGGCTCGACGACCTGATCGCCGGCGACTAGCCGAAACAACGCGCAAGGCTCAGGCGCGGACGCGTTGCCCGGCGGTCGTGCTCCGGGCCTTTTCCTCTTCCAGTTGCGGCTTGCCGACGCGTTCGCGGATCACGTCGGCGATCTGCTCGCGGAACCAGCGGCATTCTTCGGAATGGTGCGAGCGTTCGTGCCACAGCAGGTAGAAACGCATCTTCGGGAATTCCAGCGGCGATTCGGCAATGCACAACTCGCCGAGCGAGCAGCAATGCTCGGCGAAAATGCGCGGCGCCGAGAAGATGATGTCGTTTTGCAGCAGCACATGCGGCACCAGGTTGAAGTACGGCACGCTGGCGACGATGTTGCGCTTCAGCCGGTCGCGCGCCAGCTGCATGTCGATGACGCCGCGCTGACCGACCGCATAGGGCGTCGGCACCAGGTGTTCGGCGTTCAGGTAATCGTCCTGGGTCAGGCGGTGGCCGGCCAGCGGATGGCTCTTGCGCATCAGGCAGACGACATCGTCGTCGAACAGCGGCGCCAGACGCAGATGCTCCGGCGGTTGCGGCCAGTTGCCGATGACGATGTCGAGCTCGCCCGATTCCAGCGCCTTGGCGTAGTCGTACTCCGGGCCGAAGGAATGCAGCACGACCTGCGAGTGCGGCGCGAACTTGCGCATGCGGGCGACGATAGTGCCGATCAGGATGGAATTCAGGTAATCCGGCGTCGCGATGTTGTACACGCGGCGCGATTTCAGCGGGTCGAAGCGCACCTGCTGCAGGCCGATGGCCTCGATCTGCGCCAGTGCGATCTTGACCGGTTCAAGCAGGCTCAGCCCGCGCTCGGTCGGTGTCATGCCGTTGCGGCTGCGCACCAGCAACTGGTCGCCGGTAATGTCGCGCAGACGGCGCAGGGCAGTGCTGACCGCCGGCTGCGACTGGTTCAGACGGCGCGCGGCATTGGAAACGCTGCATTCGGTCAGCAGGGCGTGCAACACCTGCAGCAGGTGTACATCGATCGATTCCCAGGAGCAGGTGGCGGCCATTTTCGATTTCTCTCGCAATACGTTATCTACTGTAAAAGCAATAACGGTGCCTGAAACGCTATGGCGAGATTCCGTGGAAAAGCCCGTCAGACGGTCATTCAAGCTGCGGCTTCGACGGCACACCGCACCATGCCCGTGCGGTATGCCGCAAAAGGCACCAAATCGATTCCGCTCAAACCGCCAGTGCTTCCCGCACGCCGTCCTGCGGCATCGTCTCGCCGCGTCCGCGCATGATGAATTCGCCGCGTTCCATCAGCAGGTACTGGTCGGCCAGGGATTCGGCGAAGTCGTAGTACTGCTCGACCAGCAGGATGGCCATTTCGCCGGTCTCGGCGAGCATCCGGATGGCGCGTTCGATGTCCTTGATGATCGACGGCTGGATGCCTTCGGTCGGTTCGTCGAGGATCAGCAGCGACGGCCCCATCGCCAGCGCCCGGCCGATCGCCAGTTGCTGCTGCTGCCCGCCGGACAGGTCGCCGCCACGGCGGTGCATCATCTGCTTCAACACCGGGAACATCTCGAAGATGCGCTGCGGGATCTTGGCGCTGCCGGGTTTGGTCGCCAGGCCCATCAACAGGTTTTCCTCGACCGTCAGGCGCGGGAATATTTCGCGGCCCTGCGGCACGTAGCCGATGCCGGCTTTTACCCGTTCGTGCGGGGGGAGTTGGGTGATGTCCCGGCCGTCGAGAGTGATGCTGCCGTCTTTTGTCTTGACCAGGCCCATCAGGGATTTGAGCAGCGTGGTCTTGCCGACGCCGTTGCGGCCGAGCAGGGTGGTGACTTCGCCTTTTTGCAGTTCGAAGGAGAGGCCACGGAGGATGTGGGAGCCGCCGTAGGCTTGGTGGAGGTTGTCGATTTTCAGCATTTTGGCTGCTCCTTGTTTAGGAATTGGGTTCCGCGCTTGAGGCGCGTCTTACTTTCTTTTGCTTCGCCAAAAGAAAGTAAGCAAAGAAAAGGCGACCCTGGGTCGGTGCCGGCTGCGCCGGTTCCCTGCGCTACTCGAAACGCCGGGCGGCTGCGGAACTCGGGGCTACGCCCCTCAAACAGTCCTCGCCGAAAGCCCCCGGCGTTCCTGCGTTGCTCGGCACCTCCCAAGGGGCCCGGAAAGGCGTCGGGGCTCAGCGGACGGAACTGATTTTTGGGCTTTTTTGCTTGTTGACCGCAATATTCAATACCAAAGCTTGCTGCTTGATCTGCGACGCATTTGGGGTCCCCATGTGAAGCGCCGAGCAACGGAGCTGGCGGCGGATAAAGGGCGAGGACTGTCTGAGGGGCGCAGCCCCGAGTTCCGCAGCCCCCGCCGACAGCGAGTAGCGCAGGGTAGTCGGCAACGCCGACCGCGTAACCTGGGGTCGCCTTTTCTTTGGCTACTTTCTTTTGGCGAAGCAAAAGAAAGTACGCCCGCCCTCAAGGCGGAACCCCAAGCCCAATTCAAGGCAACACCTTCCCCGGATTCAGCACCCCCGAAGGATCAAGCGCCAGCTTCACCGCCCGCATCACCTCAACCGCCACCTCACCATGCTCGGCAACAAGATATTTTCGCTTGCCCAGCCCGATGCCATGCTCACCAGTGCAAGTACCTTCCATCGCAATTGCCCGTTCGACGACGCGCCGGCTGATCCAGGCGGCTTCTTCCATTTCCTTGACGTTGTCGGGGTCAACCAGTACGACCAGGTGGAAATTGCCGTCGCCGACATGGCCGAAGAGTGCGATCGGGATGCTGACCTGGGCGATGTCCTCGTTGGTTTCTGCGATGCATTCGGCCAGCCGCGAGATCGGCACGCAGACATCGGTCGGGAAGCAGCGGCAACCGGGTTTCAGCTGCAGGCAGGCGAAGTAGGCGTCGTGGCGGGCCTGCCACAGGCGCGTGCGGTCTTCCGGCCGGGTTGCCCACTCGAAGTTGGCGCCGCCCAGATCGCCGGCGATGGTCTGCACGGTTTCGGCCTGTTCCTCGACCCCGGCGGGGCTGCCGTGGAATTCGAAGAACAGCGTCGGCGCTTCCGCCAGCGTGGTCTTGCTGAACTGGTTGATGGCCTTGAGTGACAGCGCATCGAGCAGTTCGATGCGGGCCACCGGCTCGCCGAGCTGGATGGTCTGGATTACCGTCTGCACCGCTGATTCGATGTCGGGAAAGGTGCACACCGCGGCCGAGATGGCTTCGGGAATCGGATACAGCTTGACGGTCAGTTCGGCCATGATGCCGAGCGTGCCTTCCGAGCCGACCAGCAGCCGGGTCAGGTCGTAGCCGGCCGAGGACTTGCGGGCGCGGCCGCCGGTTTTCATGATGCGACCGTCGGCGAGCACCGTCGTCGTTGCCAGCACGTTGTCCTTCATCGTCCCGTAACGGACGGCGTTGGTGCCCGAGGCGCGGGTCGCCGCCATGCCGCCGATGGTCGCGTCGGCACCCGGGTCGATCGGGAAGAACAGGCCGCTGCCTTTGAGCGCGTCATTCAGCTGTTTGCGCGTGACGCCAGCCTGGATCGTTGCGTCGCCGTCTTCGGCGTGGATCGCCAGCACCTGGTTCATGCCGGAGAGGTCGAGCGAGATGCCGCCGCCCGGTGCCAGTACGTGGCCTTCGACCGAGCTGCCGACGCCGTAGGGAATGAGCGGCACACCGTGCGCGGCGCAGAGTTTTACGGTCGACACGATTTCTTCGATGTTTTCCGCGAGCACGACGCCGTCCGGCATCTGTGGCTGATGTACGGATTCGTCGCGGCCATGCTGCAGGCGGGTCGATTCGCCTTGCGAGAAGCGTTGTCCGAATAGCGTCCTGAGGGCGTTGCACATGGCTTCGGGAAGTCTTGAGGTCATCGTTGTCAGGGGGGGATGTGCGGCCGGCAACGCTATCACAAGTCATTCGTCCGTGCGCTGGCAGGCGGAACGGCGCCAAATTACGCCTTGACGTTGGACTATCGTGTGCGCAGAATCGACATCTGTTGTTTTGACCCCATCCCCAGATACAGGAGACTTACCGATGCAAGCGAAGCTTTCCGTAGTTGCCCTTTCCGTTGCTGCTGCCTTTGCACTCTCCGCCTGTGGCGAAAAGGAAGCGCCGCCGGCGCCTGTCGCCGCACCTGCTGCGCCCGCCGCCAAGCCGGAAGTCGTCGTCAAGCTCGGCCATGTCGCGCCGATGACCGGTCCGCAGGCTCACCTGGGCAAGGATAACGAGAGCGGCGCCATTCTCGCCGTCGAGGAACTGAATTCGCAGGGTCTCGAAATCGGCGGCGCCAAGGTCAAGTTCGAACTGGTTTCCGAAGATGACCAGGCCGATCCGAAGCAGGGCACCATCGTTGCCCAGAAGCTGGTCGATGCCAAGGTCAATGGCATCATCGGTCACCTGAATTCGGGCACCACGATCCCGGCTTCCAAGCTGTATTTCGATGCCGGCATGCCGCAGGTTTCGCCGTCGGCGACCAATCCGAAGTACACGCAGCAGGGCTTCAACACCGCGTTCCGCGTCATGGCCAACGACATCCAGCAGGGTAAGGTGCTCGGTGAGTTCGCCGTCAAGCAGGGCGCCAAGACCGTCGCCATCATCGATGACCGCACGGCTTACGGCCAGGGTCTCGCCGACGAATTCCGCAAGGCTGCTGAAGCTGCCGGCCTGAAGGTCGTCGCCAACGAATATACCAACGACAAGGCGACCGACTTCAAGGCCATCCTGACCAAGATCAAGTCGAAGAAGGCCGATCTCGTCTTCTTTGGCGGCATGGATGCCCAGGGCGGCCCGCTGGTCAAGCAGATGAAGGATCTCGGCATCAAGGCCAAGTTCCTCGGCGGCGACGGTGTGTGTACGCCGGAGTTCATGAAACTGGGTGGCCCGGCTGCTGATGGCCAGTACTGCTCGCTGCCGGGCATGCCACTCGAACAGCTGGCCAAGGGACCGGAGTTCAAGAGCAAGTTCACGACCAAGTTCGGTTATGAAATCCAGCTCTACGCCCCGAACGTCTACGATGCCGTGATGGTCATCGCAGATTCCATGAAGCGTGCCGACTCCATCGAGCCGGCCAAGTACCTGCCGGAAATCGGCAAGACCAACATGGAAGGTGTCAGCGGCAAGATCGAATTCGACGAATTCGGCGACCTGAAGGGCGGCGCGATTTCCGTCTATCAGTACCAGGGCGGCACGCTGACCTACGTCGAGACGCTGGGTGGCGCGCCGGCCCCGGCCGCCGAGGCACCGGCAGCACCGGCAGCCGATGCGGCAGCAGCTCCGGCTGCAGCGGTCGAAGAGAAGAAGTAAGCAGCCAGTCTGCTCAGAGAAACGGCACCGCAAGGTGCCGTTTCCATATCTTGCGGTCAACGGATTCAAAATGGATATTTTCCTGCAGCAGATCATCAACGGCCTGGTCCAGGGCAGCATCTACGCGCTTGTCGCGCTGGGCTACACCATGGTCTACGGCATCATGGGGCTGATCAATTTCGCGCATGGCGAAGTGGTGATGATCGGTGCCCTGGTCAGCATTACCGTCACCAGTACCCTGGCTGCCGCCGGCATGCCGATCGGACTGGCCGGCCTGTTCGGGCTGGTGGCTGCGATACTGGTGTGCATGGCGCTTGGCTGGAGCCTGGAGCGCATTGCCTACCGGCCCCTGCGCGGTTCGCCACGACTGACACCGCTGATCACCGCGATCGGCATGTCGATCGTGCTGCAGAACCTGGCGATGATCATCTGGGGACGCAACTACCTGACCTTCCCGCCCTTGCTGCCGAAAGTCAATTTCGAAGTAGCGGGCGCTCACTTCACGCTGGTTCAGGTGGCCATCGTGCTGCTGTCGGCAGCGATGATGAGTGGTCTGGTCTTCCTCGTCTATCGCACCAAGCTTGGCATGGCGATGCGCGCGACGGCGCAGAATCCGGCCGTGGCCAGCCTGATGGGGGTCAATATCAACCGCGTCATCGCCGCCGCCTTCGTGGTTGGCTCGGCGCTGGCCGCGGTCGCCGGCGTGATGGTCGGCAGCTATTACGAAATCGCCCACTACCAGATGGGCTTCATGCTCGGCCTGAAGGCCTTCACCGCCGCCGTCCTCGGCGGTATCGGCAATCTTGCCGGGGCGATGGCCGGCGGCGTGCTGCTCGGCGTCATCGAGGCGCTGGGCGCCGGTTACATCGGCGATCTGACCGGTGGCTTCCTCGGCAGTCACTACCAGGACATCTTTGCCTTCGTCGTGCTGATCGGCGTGCTGATGTTCAAACCTTCCGGACTGTTCGGCGAGAAGACGGGAGACCGCGCATGAAGAACTGGCTCAATCCCAAATCGATGACCGGCATCGCGCTGATTGCCATCGCCCTGATCGTGCTGCCGCACGTGGTCGGCATGGGCGGCCAGGCCTGGGTGCGCATCCTCAATTTCGCCATCCTCTATGTTTTCCTGGCGCTCGGCCTGAACATCGTCGTCGGCTTTGCCGGCCTGCTCGATCTCGGCTACATCGCGTTCTACGCGGTCGGCGCCTATACCTGGGCGCTGCTGGCGAGTCCTCACTTCGGCCTGCATTTCCCGCTCTGGGCGATCCTGCCGATCGGCGCGCTGATGGCCTGCGTCTTTGGTGTGCTGCTCGGTTCGCCAACGCTCAAGCTGCGCGGCGATTACCTGGCCATCGTCACGCTCGGCTTCGGCGAAATCATCCGCATCTTCCTGAACAACCTGAATTCGCCAGTGAACATCACCAATGGCCCGCAGGGAATCACGCTGATCGATCCGGTCAGGATCGGCGATTTCAGTTTTTCCGGGACGACGCAGATTTTCGGCTTTGCCCTCAGTGGACCGCAGAAATATTATTACCTGCTGGTGGCGCTGGCGATCCTAGTCATCATAATCAACGTGCGCCTGCAGCATTCGCGGATCGGGCGCGCCTGGCAGGCCATCCGCGAGGACGAGATCGCCGCCAAGGCGGTCGGCATCAACACCCGCAACATCAAGTTGCTGGCTTTCGCCATGGGGGCTTCGTTCGGCGGTATCGCCGGCGGCATCTTCTCGGCGATGCAGGGTTTCGTCTCGCCGGAGAGTTTCTCGCTGATCGAATCGATCATGGTACTGGCGATGGTCGTGCTCGGCGGCATGGGCCATATCCCCGGCGTCATCCTCGGTGCCGTGCTGCTGACGTTCCTGCCCGAGGTGCTGCGTTACGCGGTGGGGCCGGTGCAGATGGCGCTGTTCGGCAAGATCCTGATCGATCCGGAAAGCCTGCGCATGCTGATCTTCGGCCTGGCGCTGGTGCTGGTGATGCGCTTCAAGCCGGCCGGCCTGTGGCCGTCGCCGGAGCGCAGCCGGGAACTGAGTGACAAGCCGGTGGAGGCCGTCAAATGAGCGACATCCTTCTCGAAGCGAAAGCGGTGGCCAAGCACTTCGGTGGGGTCAAGGCATTGCAGGATGTTTCACTGGCCATCCGGCGCAGTGAGATTTACGGCCTGATCGGACCAAACGGCGCCGGCAAGACGACTTTCTTCAACTGCATGACCGGGCTGTACATTCCCGACGGTGGCGGTTTTGTCTTCGACGGCCAGCCGCTCAAGGCCGACGCGCCCGACCGCGCCGCCGAGCGCGGCATTGCCCGGACTTTCCAGAACATCCGCTTGTTCGGCAACATGACGGCGCTGGAAAACGTCATGGTCGGCCGTCATGTGCGGACCAAGGCCGGCGTCTTCGGCGCGATGTTCATGAACGCAGCGACGCGTGCGGAAGAGGCGGCGATCCGCCAGCGCGCCATCGACCTGCTGCATTACGTCGATATTGCCGACCGCGCCGACGACCTGGCCAAGAACCTGTCCTACGGCGATCAGCGGCGACTGGAAATTGCCCGGGCGCTGGCCACCGAACCGAAACTGCTGTGCCTCGACGAACCGGCGGCCGGCATGAACGCCACCGAAACCGAGGAACTGCGCGTGCTCATCGAAGGCATCCGCAAGGATGGCACGACGGTGCTGCTGATCGAGCACGACGTCAAACTGGTCATGGGCCTGTGCGACCGCGTCGCGGTGCTCGACTACGGGGCGCTGGTCATCGAGGATGTACCGGCGGTGGTACAGAAAGATCAACGTGTCATTGAGGCTTACCTAGGTGCTTGAAGTAACCGGACTCCACGTCGCCTATGGCGGCATCCAGGCGGTGCGCAGCATCACCTTCCATGTCAACGAAGGCGAGACGGTGGCGCTGATCGGCGCCAATGGCGCCGGCAAGACGACGACGCTGAAGGCGATTTCGCGGGTGGTCAACGCGGTCGGTGGCGATGTGCATTTCTGCGGCGAGAAGATCATCGGCGTCGCGCCGCACGAGATCATCCGTAAAGGCATAGCGCTGGTGCCGGAAGGGCGCGGCGTCTTCCCGCGCCTGTCGGTGCTCGAGAACCTGCGCATGGGCGCCTTTGTCCGCGACGACAAGGCCGAGATCGCGGCCGACATCGACCGCATGTACGCCTATTTCCCGCGGCTGAAGGAACGTGCCGACCAGTTGGCCGGAACGTTGTCCGGCGGTGAGCAGCAGATGCTGGCAATCGGCCGGGCGCTGATGAGCCGGCCGAAGATGCTGCTGCTCGACGAGCCGTCGATGGGTCTGGCGCCGATCATGGTGCAGAAGATCTTCGAGGTCATCCGCAACGTGGCTGCGGCCGGCATGACCATCCTGCTGATCGAGCAGAATGCCAAGCTTGCGTTGCAAAGCAGCCAGCGTGCCTACGTCATGGAAAGCGGTGAAATTACCCTGAATGGCGAATCGGCGGCATTGCTGGATGATCCCAAGGTCAAGGCGGCCTATCTGGGCGAATAAGTAATTTTGTGCCGGTGCCGGCGGTTTGATTGCGGCACGCAATGTGTCGACAGTGTCTGTAGGTCGCTGCTTGCCGGAACGCTTCAGGCAAGCAGGTGCTTGTTACCTTCGGGCAACAAAGCATGCCGGACGGCTGGAAAATGGGATTTGGCGGTTGCTCGTAACAATGTGACGGGACAAAATGCGTCCCGGAATTCAAAATCCCCTTTCATTAGATGCAATTACGTCGCCGCCCGGCCCGATTTTCATGACGCACGCCCTTGCCTACGAGCGCATTACCGCCCTCTATGCGATAACCGCCGATCACCAGTCGGCCATGGACGAAAAGTTCAGCGCCCTGCTTGATCTCGGGCGTCAGACTTTCGAGCTGGATTTTGCCAGCATTGCGCACATTGCCGATGATACGTACGAAGTCCTTGCTGTCTCGCCGGACAACGGCCTGCTGATGCCCGGTACCTGCCTGCCGCTGCGCCGGACTTACTGCAGCCGCACCATTGCCTCACCCGAGCCGGTCGGTTTCGACCGGGCCACCGGGTCCGACTGGGAAAGCCACCCCTGTTTTCGCGAATTCCGTCTTGAAGCCTACCTCGGTGCGCGCATCCTGGTCGACGACGTGCCCTGGGGGACGCTGAGTTTTTCCAGCCGGGAACGCGTGGATCATCCGCATCCGGAAGAGGATTTCCTGTTCATCAAGCTGATGGCCCAATGGATTGGTCATGAACTTGAGCAGGGAATCCATGACGACAAGGTGGCCAGGCTCAACGAGGCGCAGAAAATGCTCGAAATCCAGGCAGCGCTGGCCCGGGCCAACGAGATCAGCCAGAGCATCGTGCATGCCATCGGTGAGGGGGTGGTCGGCGTCGAGGACGTGGCGCCGCATCGCATCCGTTTTCTCAATCCGGCGGCACAGGAGTTGTTCGGCGTCAGGGAGGGCGAGGTCATTGACCAGCCGCTGGCCGCCATCATCCGGCGTTTTCCCGATGCGCCAGGGCAGACCGAGTGCCTGCTCAGTCGGCTGGTGCATGGACAGACCTTCGAATGCATGATTTCAACGCCGGGCCGGGAAATGCCGTTCCCGGCGCAATTCGTGTCGTCGCACACGCTCGACGAGAGCGGCTTGATCGTGCTTACCGTGCAGGATGTCACCAGCCGCTGGGAGGCCGAGGAACAACTGCGCCTGGCCGAGCAGGTGTTCGAATACAGCCCGGAAGCCATTCTGGTGACCGATGGCGACGGCACCATCCTGCGCGTCAATCCTGCCTTCACGCTGATTACCGGCTATCCGCCGGAAGATGCGATTGGCCGCAATCCGCGCATTCTCCGTTCCGACCGCCATGACGAGGCCTTCTACCGGGAAATGTGGCGCAGCCTGGCCGACGAGGACCACTGGCACGGCGAGATCTGGGACCGGCGCAAGAATGGCGAAACCTATCCGAAGTGGCTGTGCATCAACGCGGTACGCCTGGCGCAGGGAAATACCCGCTATGTCGCCCTGTTTGCGGATATTTCGGAGCGCAAGGCGCACGAAGAGCGGATCGATTACCTGGCGCGCCACGATGCGCTGACCGGGCTGGCCAATCGCCGGCTGCTCGAAGACCGTTTCGCCAAATTGCTGGCGGCAGCCCGTCGCAGCGACGAAGGGGTGGCGCTGATGCTGATCGATCTGGATCGCTTCAAGCAGGTCAATGACAGCCTCGGCCACCAGGTCGGTGACCAGTTGCTGGTCGAGGTGGCGCGCCGCCTGAATGTCAGCGTTCGCGCCGGCGATACGGTTGCCCGTCTCGGCGGTGACGAATTCGTGGTCCTGCTGGCTGGTATCGAGAGTCATCGGGATGTCGTGCCGGTTGCCGAAAAGATCCAGGCGGCACTGGTGCAGGCAGTGCATACACCCATGCATCTGCTGCATACCTCGCCGAGTATTGGTGTCAGCCTGTTTCCCGGGGATGGCGGCGATCTGGACAGTCTGCTGCAGGCGGCGGACATTGCCATGTATCAGGTCAAGGCAGCCGGCAGGAATGCCTGGATGTTCTTCGAATCGCGCATGAACGACGAAGTGCGCATTCGTCACCGCCTGGAAACGGATCTGCGACTGGCGCTGGAACGCGGTGAGTTCCAGTTGCATTACCAGCCGCAGTTCGATGTCGACGGCGACGAAGTGATCGCCTGGGAAGCGCTGTTGCGTTGGCAACACCCGCTGCATGGCTGGATCGAGCCTGCTGATTTCATTCCGGTGGCCGAGGATATCGGCTTGATCCTGCCGCTCGGCGAATGGGTGCTGGAGGCAGCCTGCCGGGAAGCCGTGAAGTGGACTGACCAGCGATATGGCAATGAACGTGTGGCAGTCAATGTTTCTGCCCGTCAACTGGAGCAGGGGGATCTGGCTGGCATCGTCGCCCGGATTCTGCGTGAAACCGGACTGGCGCCGGGGCGACTGGAGCTTGAGCTGACCGAAAGCGCGCTGATGAGCAATACGCCACGGGTACAACAGACCCTGCGCGATCTGAAGGCACTTGGCGTGCATCTGACGCTGGACGATTTCGGTACCGGCTACTCCTCTCTCGCCTATCTGAGCACGTTCACCGTGGATCGGCTGAAAATCGACCGCTCGTTCATGCTTGATATTGAAAACAAGCCGAACAATGCGGCGATCATTCTCGCTGTTGTTGCCCTGGCCAAGGCGCTTGGCATGGAGGTCGTGGCCGAGGGGGTTGAAACCCTGCAGCAGCGGGCGTTTCTGGTCGGCAGCGGATGCCTGAAGGCGCAGGGCTTCCTGTATGCCAGACCCATGCCGGCCGGATCGGTGGCAGCATTCATGCCGGCCAGGCAATAACCCTACTCGCGAAATAGTTGGCCTTGCGACGCATTCTCATCTAGTGTTGAGCCGGATGCGACGCGTTTCAACAAGCGCCGGGACACCCCAAGCAAGGGAGATGGACCGATGAAAAAGAAAAGCAATGGTCAGTATTTGGAAAGCAGCCGGCGCGGCGAGATTCTTGTCGCAGCAGCCGAGCTGTTCCGGGCGAAGGGTTACGAGGCAACCACCATTCGCGACATCACCACGGCGGTCGGCATTGCCTCGGGCTCGACCTTTTGCCATTTTCGCAGCAAGCGGGAGATTCTTGACGCGGTTGCCATCGAGGGCATGCGCCATGTGCTTTCGGGGGCCGAGGCCGTCGTCAGGCGCAGTCTGGCGCCGGAAGAGTGCCTGCGGGTGCTGATGCGCCAGCACATCGGATTCCTCCACGACCCGCCGGCCCGGGATTTCGTGACGGTGCTGCTGTACGAATCGCGGGCACTGTCTGTCGCAGCGCAAAAGGAAGTCAGGTTGCTGATGACGCGCTACGAGGAAATCTGGAAAGCCTGCCTGCAAGGTCTGGCGACGGTTCCGGTCGGGCCGGTCCGCGAATCGCTGCTGCATCGTCTGCTGTTCGGTGCGCTGAACTGGAGTGTGCACTGGTATTCGCCCGGTGACGATCCGCCGCCCGAGGTGCTGGCCGAAGAGCTGGCCGGGCTGGTCCTGCCGGCCATGCGGGTCAGTGCCGAATGAGCTTCAGCGGCCGCTCAGCAACTTGATGCCGAAACCGATCAGGACCATCCCGGCGAGCTTTTCCAGCAGCTTGCCGATGCCCGGATTGGCGCGCATCCGCCGGCTCAGCGTGCGGGCCAGGAAAATCGCCGTCAGGCAGTAGAGCAGGGTCAGGCCGGCAATGCTTGCGGCCATGAAGGCAAAGGTCGCCAGCCCGCGGTGCTGCACCGGGTCCACGAACAGTGGAAAGAAGGCCATGTAGAAAATGATCGCTTTCGGATTGAGCAGCGTGATCATCATCGCCTGACGCAGATAATGGTAGGGCTTGATGTCGAGGATCGGCGTGGCGCCGGGCCTGGTCAGCAGCATCCGGGTGCCGAGCCAGGCCAGATAGGCGGCGCCGCCCCACTGTATGGCGGTGAATACGGCCGGATGGGCGGCCAGGGCGGCAGCAACGCCGGCAACCGCCAGCCACATCAGGACCTGATCGCCGAGGATGACGCCAAAGGTCGCCGCCAGTCCGCCACGAACGCCACCCTTGGCGGTCGAGGTCAGCAGCGCCAGGTTGCCCGGCCCCGGAATGGCCAGGAAAACCAGCACGGCAACGACGAAGGCGGGGTAGTCGGCAACGCCAAACATGCTCAGGTGGCCGAGAAGGTGAAAGCGTCGGCGAAGAATTCCTCTTCCGGCAGAGCGCATTGCGCGACGAAATCCTTGCGCGCAATGTCGATCATCACCGGCGAACCGCAGGCGTAAACCTGGTAGCCCGACAGGTCGGGGAAGTCGCTGACCACGGCCTGGTGCACGAAGCCGGTGCGGCCGGTCCAGTGGTCGTCCGCTGCCGGCTCGGAGAGCACGGGGACGTAGTGAATGTTGGCGTGGCTGGCAGCCCAGTGTGCGGGCAGTGCATTCTGGTAAAGATCGACGCGGGTCTTGGCGCCCCAGTAGATATGCATGGGGTGTGGATAGCCGTCGGCGATGGCTTGCTCGACAATCGACTTGATCGGTGCGAAGCCGGTGCCGCCGGCGAGCAGGATGACGGGTTTGGCGGCATCGTTGTGCAGGTGGAAACCACCGTGCGGGCCGCTGAAACGGACGATGTCCTTGACCTTCATCGTCGTGAATACCTGCTCGGTGAAGAAACCGCCGGGCACGTGGCGGATGTGCAATTGCAGCAGGTTGTTTTCGCCGGGGGCGTTGGCCAGCGAGAAGCTGCGCTTGCGCCCGTCCTTGAGCAGGATGTCGATGTACTGGCCGGCAAGGAACTGCAACTGCTCGCTGGCCGGCAGGCGCAGGTGCATGTCGATGACGTCGGGGGCCAGCTTGTCCAGCTTCTCGATGCGTGCCGGCAGCGTTTTCACCGGGATGTCGTGCGCCGAGCGTAATTGCTTGCATTCGATGACCAGATCGGCGGTTGGCTTGGCGCAGCAGTAGAGCGCCAGACCGGCGGCCTTGTCGGCATCGGAAAGCTGTGCCTTGCCGTGGTCGACGCTGCCTTCGAGAACCTGCCCCTTGCAGGCCCCGCAGGCCCCGTCCTTGCAGCCGTAGGGCATGCTCAGGCCCTGGCGCAGCGCGGCGTCGAGCAGGGATTCATCGGCTTCGGCCGCGAACTGGCGGCCGCTCGGCTGGACTGTCACTTGGTAGCGCATCGGTTCCCCTTGGTCGTCGGCTACAATGCCGACGTGCAAAAAATCCTGATTGTCGGCAGCGGGGACGTCGCCCGCCGCATCCTTACCCAACTTGCCCCGCATTATCGCGTCTACGCCCTGCTGCGCGACATTTCACGCAGCAACGCCTGGCGTCTGGCCGGGGCGATACCGGTGCCGGGTGATCTCGACAACCCGGACAGCCTGAAACGTCTTGGCGGGCTGGCCGACATCGTCCTGCATCTGGCACCGCCGCCGACCAGCGGCGAGACCGATCCGCGTACCCGGCATCTGCTGGCGGCACTGGGCAAGGCGAAAAGTCTACCACGGCGCCTGGTTTACGTAAGCACGACAGGGGTTTACGGCGATTGTGCCGGTGCCGTCATTGATGAAACGCAGCGCCTGAACCCGGATAACCTGCGTGCCGTACGCCGGGTCGATGCCGAAAACTGCCTGCGCGCATGGGGGCGGCGCTCGGGCGTCGATGTTTGCATCCTGCGCGCGCCGGGTATTTACGCCGCCGACCGGCTGCCGCTGGAGCGCCTGGAAAAAGGCCTGCCGGCGCTGGTCGACCGCGAGGACGTGTTCACCAATCACATCCACGCCGAAGATCTTGCCGCCGCCTGCATCGCCGCCTTGCGGCGCGGTGCCTGCAATCGTGCCTACAATGCGGTCGACGACAGCGACTTGAAGATGGGCGAATATTTCGACAAGGTGGCCGATGCCTTCGCGCTGCCGCGCCCGCCGCGCCTGGCAAAGACGCAACTGGCGGCAGTCGTGTCGCCGGTACAGATGTCGTTCATGCGCGAATCGCGGCGGATCGGCAATCGTCGTTTGAAACAGGAATTAAAACTGAGCCTCGCCTATCCGACGGTGGACGTCGGAATTGCCGAGGCCGTCTCAAGGAGAAACGCATGCTCGTTCTGAAGACCCTGCATATCTGGATGGTCATTTCCTGGTTCGCCGGCCTGTTCTACCTGCCGCGCATCTACGTCAACCTGGCGATGGTGCCGGCTGACAGCATCGCCGAGCGCGAACGGCTGCTGCTGATGTCGGGCAAGCTGTACAAGTTCATGACCCCGCTCGGCATTCTGGCGGTGGCCACCGGCCTGTGGCTGTGGTTCGCCTACGGTTTCCAGGGTGGCTGGCTGCACGCCAAGACTACGCTGGTCGCGGTGCTGGCGATCTATCATGTTTATTGCGGTCAACTGCTGAAAAACTTCAAAAACGGGCGCAATACCAAGTCGCACGTGTGGTTCCGCTTTTTCAACGAAGTCCCGGTGATCGTCCTGCTGGTCGTTCTTTTCCTCGTCGTCCTGAAGCCCTTCTGACATGAACAAATATTTCGCCATTTGCCCGCGCGGGCTCGAAGAACTGCTGCTCGAAGAGTTGCGCGCCATCGGCGCCGAAGAGTTGCGGTCGACCCACGGCGGCGTGCATTTTTCCGGCGACTGGTCGGTTTGTTACCGCGCCAACCTGGAATCCCGGCTGGCCACCCGCATCCTGTTGCACATCGTCACCGGGCCGTACGCCAAGGAAGACGACATCTACCGCCTGGCCGTGCGCCAGTTGTGGCCGAACCATTTCGCCGTGTCGCGGACGATGCGCGTGGTGACGACGGCGATCAAATGCCCGCTGAAGTCACTCGATTTCGTCACGCTGCGCGTCAAGGATGCTGTCTGCGACCGTTTCCGCGAGGACCTCGGCGAGCGCCCGAACATCGAGACGCGCAACCCGGATGTCAGCGTCCATGTCTTTCTGACCGAGAACACCTGCACGCTGTACCTCGATACTTCCGGCCAGCCGCTGTGGCAACGCGGTTTCCGCAAGGCCAGCGTGGATGCGCCGCTGAAGGAGAACCTCGCTGCCGGCATCCTCAAGCTGAGCGGCTGGCAGCCGGGCATGCCGCTGATCGACCCGATGTGCGGCAGCGGCACCTTCCTGCTCGAAGCCGTGCAGATGGCGCTCGACCGCGCGCCCGGGCTAGATCGTGGTTTCGCCTTCGAACTGCTGAAGAAGTTCGAAGCTCTGGAATGGGCACGCATCCGCGCCGCTGCCGAAGCCCGCGTCAAGCCGGCCGAGCGCATGGACATCCGTGGCTGGGACAACGACGACCGGGCCGTGCGCGCCACCCGGCGCAACCTGCAGGAAGCCGGTTTCGGCAATATTGTTACGGTCGACCAGGGCGATATCCTGGAAATCGCGCCGCTCAACGAAACCGGCATCCTCGTCACCAATCCACCGTACGGCGAACGCATTGGCGAAGCGGACGATCTGGCCGCTTTCTACCCGCAACTGGGGACGGCGCTGAAGCGGCACTGGGCTGGCTGGAATTGTTTCTTCTTCACCGCCGATCTGCGCTTGCCCAAGCTGGTCGGTTTGAAGCCGAGCCGCAAGACACCGCTGTTCAACGGGCCGCTCGAATGCCGGCTGTTCGAGATCCGCATGGTGAGCGGGAGTAACCGCAAGGTCTGAATGCTGCACTGCGCCATGGAAGGTGTTTGATTCCGTGCGGAATTCCGCAGACAATGCTGGGCGACTTTTGTCGTTTCCAATAAAAAAGCTCAGGAGAACAGCATGTCCGTCCAATCCCTTTACCAGTCCAAACGCATGTCGGCCGCCGACGCCATCCAGGTGCTCAAGGATGGTGACACCATTGTCGTCCCGACCGGCGTCGGCGAACCGCCCAGCCTGCTGACGGCCCTCTCGGACGCGCGCCGCAATTACCGCGACATCAAGGTGTCGCAGATCCTGCCGCTGCGCAAGTACGGTTACATCGACCCGGAAACCACCGAACATGTTCGCCACAGTGCCTATTTCTTCGGCGGCGCGACCCGTCCGGGTGGCCAGGAGGGCTGGATCGACTTCGTGCCGGCCTACTTCTCCGAACTGCCGATGCTGATCAAGCGCGGCCTGACGCCGTCGGAAGTGGTGTTCTCGATGGCCTCGCCGATGGACGAACATGGTTTCTTCTCGCTGTCGCTGGCGCCGGACTACACCATGGCCGCCATCGAAAAGGCGCGCGCGGTGGTGCTCGAAGTCAATCCGAACGTGCCGTTCGCCAACGGCGACTGCCACATCCACATTTCCCAGGTCGCCGCCCTGACCGAAAGCAGCGACCCTCTGCTCGAAGTCGGCCTGCCCAAGATCGGCCCGGTCCAGGAAGCCATCGGCAGCTATGTCGCCGAAATGATCCCCGATGGTGCGACGCTGCAGATCGGCTACGGCGGCATTCCCGACGCCGTGGTCATGCAGCTGACCAACAAGCACGACCTCGGCATCCATACCGAAATGGTCGGTGACGGCATCATGACGCTGGTCGAGGCCGGCGTCGTCAACAACCTGAAGAAGAACTACCACCGCGGCAAGATGCTGGCGACCTTCGCGCTGGGCTCGAAGAAGCTGTACGACTTCATGCACCGCAATCCGGCGCTGGAAATGCACCCGGTCGACTTCACCAACGATCCGTATCTGGCTGGGCAAAACGACAACCTGCACTGCATCAACGCGACGATGCAGATCGATTTCATGGGCCAGTGCGGCTCTGAAAGCCTCGGTGCCAAGCCCTACTCGGGCACCGGTGGCCAGGCCGACTTTGTCCGCGCCGCCAACCGCTCGAACGGTGGCAAGGCCTTCATCGTGCTGCCGTCGACGGCCAAGGACGACACCATTTCGCGCATCGTGCCGACGCTGACGCCGGGGACGCATGTGTCGACCAGCAAGAACGACATCAACTACGTCGTTACCGAGCATGGTGTCGCCCAGTTGCGCGGCAAGAGCGCAAAGCAGCGTTGCGAAGCGCTGATTGCCATCGCTCACCCCGCTTTCCGTGCGGAACTGCGTGAAACCGCGAAGAAGATGAACCTGTTGTGAGGAACTGATGCACCTGCCAAAACGTTTTTCCGACCAGGAACTTGAGCAGATCGTAGAAGAAGCAACGATCTACATGTGTGCCTGTCCGGGGCAGGTGGCGGTGCAGTTGCGCGCTCTGCGTGAACTGCACCGTTATCAGGGCAATTGCGAAATCGAGCCGGGCAACGATATCGAGGTGCATCGGACGATCGCCGAAGCCACGGTGCGCGCGCACGCGCTGATGGAAGACTGCATGGAGCGGGTGCTCGCGATCGAAGGCTGGGACCGGAGTACGCTGAAAATGCCGGAAGGTTTGCGGCGCAAGCGTAATGAAATGATCGAGCGCGACGTTTATTGAGCCGGCGGCTTACAAACTGTAGCAATTTCCCGCTGCTGTTCCGGTTGTCCTTGGACTATGCTTGATCCACAAGCACGGGGACGCACATGAAACTCGCCAGAATTTTTCCGGTATTGCTCTGCCTGTGCATTCTGGCCGGCCAGAATGCATGGGCGCACGCGCCACGGGCCCGGGTTGGCGTCTTCTTCGGCCCGGTCTGGTCGCCGTTCTGGTACCCGTCGCCCTGGCCCTACTATCCGCCGCCGATCGTTGTCGCGCCTCCGCCACCGCCGCCGCCTCCCGTGTATATAGAACAGTCACCGGTCAATGCGGAAGCGACCGGCCAATACTGGTATTTCTGTCACAGTGCCCGAGCCTATTATCCGGCGGTCACGACATGTCCCGAGGACTGGTTGCCTGTCCTGCCCGTGCCGGAAAAATGAAAGGTGTCAGTCATGCAACGCTTGCGAATGCCATTTGTCCTGCTGTCTTCCCTGGTTTTTCTCGGGGCCTGTACGGTCATTCCGACCGGCCCCAGCGTCATGGTCCTGCCCGGGACGGGGCAGAGTATTGAACGTTTCCGGGCCGACGAGGCATGGTGCAGGGATGATGCCATGCGTCAGATCGGTGGCAAAACGGCCGGTCAGGCGCAGCGGGAATCGGCCGTGACCAGCGCGGCAGTGGGGACTGCAGTTGGTGCGCTCGCGGGTGCCGCGATTGGTGGCGACGGCCGTGGTGCCGCAGTCGGTGCCGGTGTCGGCCTGCTGGCCGGCAGCGCCGCCGGTGGCGACGCCGGGCGGCGGTCAGGCCTGGGTACCCAGCAGCAGTACGACAACGCCTATATCCAGTGCATGTATGCCAAGGGTCACCGGGTGCCGGTGGCTGGCAACGTCAGTTACGCCAAGCCGGTGCGGGCGGCGGAGGCGGGGATTCCTGTCCCGCCGGCCGGCAAACCGCCGGCGCCGCCACCCGGCGTGCGCTGACTCAGGCGACGCCGGCGCTGTGCGCCTGCTCGTCGGCCCAGTAGCTTGAACGGACCATCGGTGCGCAGGCGGCGCCGGTGAAACCCATCTTCTTCGCTTCTTCCTCGTACATCTTGAATACGTCCGGATGTACGTAGCGAGTCACCGGCAGGTGGTGACCCGACGGCGCCAGATACTGGCCGATGGTCAGCATCTCGACGTCGTGGGCGCGCAGGTCGCGCATGACTTCCAGAATTTCCTCGTCGGTTTCACCCAGGCCGACCATCAGGCCGGATTTGGTGGAAACCTTCGGGTAACGGGCCTTGAACTGCTTCAGGAATTCGAGCGAGTGCTTGTAGTCCGCACCGGGGCGGGCCTGCTTGTACAGGCGCGGCACCGTCTCCATGTTGTGGTTGAGGACGTCGGGCAGGGCGCCCCCGAGGACGTCGAGGGCGACGTCCATGCGGCCGCGGAAGTCGGGCACCAGGGTTTCGATGGTGGTCGTCGGTGACAGGGCGCGCGTGTTGCTGATGACGTCGACAAAGTGCTGGGCACCGCCGTCGCGCAGATCGTCACGGTCGACACTGGTGATGACGACATAACGCAGCTTCAGTGCGGCGACCGATTCGGCCAGTTCGCGCGGTTCGTCCGGGTTGGGCGGCAGGGGTACCCCATGACCGACGTCGCAGAACGGGCAGCGGCGGGTGCAGATGTCGCCGAGGATCATGAAGGTGGCGGTGCCGCGGCCGAAGCATTCACCGATATTCGGGCAGGTCGCTTCTTCGCAGACGGTGTGCAGCTTCTTTTCGCGCAGCATGGTCTTGATCTCGCCGAAGCGGCCGGCGCTGTTGCCGGCCTTGACGCGGATCCAATCCGGTTTGCGCAGCGGTTCGGCGACCGGCACGATCTTGATCGGGATTCGCGCCGTCTTCAGTTCGCCTTTTTGTTTGACGCCTTTTTGCTTGATTTCAGCCATTTTGTCGGTCCAGTTGCTGCAGCAGGTGCTGCGAGAGTTGCTCGCCGGCCTCGTCAGCGGTGAGCGGAATGTTCAGGTCGCGGGTCTGGGTCACTTGCAGACCCGGGTAGCCGCAGGGATTGATAGCGGCGAACGGCGTCATGTCCATGTCCACGTTCAATGACACGCCGTGGTAGGAGCAGCCGTTCCTGATGCGCAGGCCTAGCGCGGCGACCTTCGCGTCGGCGACGTAGACGCCGGGGGCGCCGTCGCGGCGTTCGGCGGTCACGCCATGTTCGGCGAGCAGGTCGATGACGGCCTGCTCGATGGCGGTGACCAGTTCGCGCACCTTGATCTTCAGGCGTGACAGGTCGAGCAGCAGATAGATCAGCACCTGGCCGGGGCCGTGATAGGTGACCTGGCCGCCACGATCGATCTTGACGATGGGAATGCCGACGTCGCGCAGGATGTGCTCCGGCTTGCCGGCCTGGCCCAGCGTGTACACCGGCGGATGCTCGACGATCCACAACTCGTCCGGTGTTTCCGCTGTCCGGGTGGCGGTGAAATCCTGCATAGCCTGGAAGGTCGGTGCGTAAGCGACCCGACCCAGGCGTTTGACGGTGATGTTCACGTTAAAGGACGACCTTCACCAGCGGATGGGCGGTCAGATCCGTGTACAGCGCATCGAGTTGCGGCTTTGAGGTGGCGACGACGGTACAGGTCAGGCTCAGGTAATTGCCGCCGGAACTGGCGCGCATTTCCATGCTGGCACCGTCGAAGTCGGGGGCGTGCCGGGTGACGATGGTCAGCACGACCTGGGCGAACTCATCGTGCGCCTTGCCCATGATCTTCAGGGGAAAGTCGCAGGGAAATTCGAGGAGGGTGTCCTTGTACGAAGCCATGTCAGCCTTTGCGCATTACCGTGTTCTTGAAATCCTGGTACCACTGCCACATCCGTTCGCCCACGGGGCCCGGGCGCCCGCTGCCGACGGGTTGTCCGTCGAGCGTCGTGATCGCCAGCACTTCCTTGGTCGATGAGGTCATCCAGACCTCATCGGCGGCGCGAAGTTCCGTTTCTGCAATTTCGCGGATTTCCAGTGGTTGACCGCGAGATTCTGCGAGTTCGAGGATAACGTCGTAGGTGATGCCGGGCAGCATCAGTTGCGTCTTCGGCGGTGCCAGCAATACGCCATTCCTGACGACGAAGATGTTCGATGCAGCGCCTTCCTTCAGCAGGCCGTCGCGGATCAGCAGCGCCTCGGCGCAGCCTGCCTCGACCGCCTGCTGGCGGGCCAGTACATTGGCCAGCAGGGAGATCACCTTGAGGTCGCAACGTCCCCAGCGCAGATCGGGGACCGTGATCGCCGCAACGCCAGTTGCCCGGGTCTCGGCTGGCGTCGTCACCAGCGGCGAAGCGAAGGCGAAGGCGGTCGGCGCGACTGACGGCGACGGAAAGGCGTGGTCGCGCTTGTTGTCGGCGCCGCGTGTGACCTGCAGGTAGATCGACTGGTCGTCCCACGGGGCGGCATCGATCAGCTTGAAAATCACCGTTTTCCAGTCGTCGACCGCAAGCGGGTTGGTCAGGTGAATGCCGGCCAGCGTCGCCTGCAGGCGCTGCAGGTGTTCATCGATGCGGAAGGCCTGGCGCGAATAGACCGGAATGACTTCGTAGACGCCGTCGCCGTACAGGAAACCCCGGTCGAGTGGCGAGATGCCGGCATCGGCCAGCGGCAGATACTGACCGTTCAGGTAAACGGGGTCGGCGACGTATGGGGTCATGAGATCAGTTGAACCAGAGTTTGACGGAGTCGATTGCTCTACCGAATATGCCGGCGACCGGCACATTTTCAAGCGCCGGAACAGGATATTCGCCGTAGGCCTTGCCATCGACGGAAATCTTCAAGGTCGCTACGGTCTGCCCTGCCTGTACCGGTGCCATCAGCGGCTGCTGGGAAACCAGCTGGGCTTGCAGCTTGTTCGCCTGGCCCTTGGGGACGGCGAGAATGAAGTCGTTCGGGAAGCCGGCCTTGATCCGGTTCTGCGCACCCTTCCAGACACGCAGCGAAGAGATTGCCTGGTCCTTCCGGTAGAGCACGACCGCATCGTAGGACAGGAAACCCCAGTTGAGCAGCTTGAGCGATTCGCTGGTGCGTGCGGCATCCGAGCCGGTGCCGAGAACGACCGACAGCAGACGGCGCTGGTCGCGCATGGCCGAGGAAATCAGGCAATAGCCGGCGGCGTCGGTATGACCGGTCTTCAGGCCGTCGACCGAAGGATCGCTCCAGAGCAGGCGGTTGCGGTTGGGCTGGGTGATTTCAGCGTAGCGGAATTCCTTCATCGAGTAATACTGCTTGTACTCTTCCGGGAATTCCTTGATCAACGCTGTGGCGAGCTTTGCCAGGTCGCGGGCGGTGGTGTAATGCTCCGGGTCCGGCATGCCGGTTGAATTGCGGAAATTGGTGCTGGTCATGCCCAGGCGTCTGGCTTCGCGGTTCATCATCTGGGCAAAGTTTTCCTCGCTACCGGCGATGGCTTCTGCCAGCACGATACAGGCATCGTTGCCCGACTGAACGATCATGCCCTTGATCAGGTCTTCGACGGCGACCTGCGTATTGACCCGGACGAACATCTTGGAGCCGCCCATGCGCCAGGCTTTTTCGGAAACAGGCAGCGACTGGTTGATGGCCAGGGTTTTCTGGCGGATCGCCGAGAAGGTCAGGTAGGCGGTCATCAGCTTGGTCAGCGAGGCCGGCTCCAGGCGTTGGTCGGCCTTCTCTTCGGACAGGACCTGACCTGAGCCCATTTCTATCAGCAGCCAGGATTTGGCTGCCAGGACTGGCGGCACCGGGCGGCTTTGTGCGAGGACGTTGACGGAAAGCAGCAGCGAAAAAACGAGAAACAGGTACTTGCGAAACAACATTTTATGGAGACTCTGCAGGGCGGGGGGGAGAGGCATTATAACGCCGTCGTTGCGGCGACTTGCGGGGCGCTGGCGCAAAGGACCTCGATTGCCGGATGACGGATGCGTCGTTCATTGGAAATTGCATAGATGTGTTCGCTGACGCCATCCAGTTCGCCGACCTGGCGCGCGTCGTATTCGCTGGCCAGTTGACTGGCCAGGGCTAGCGGTGCCGGGAAAATGCCCAGGCCGCCCCGGCCGAACGTGGTGAGTAAAGCGCTGTCTTCGAATTCGCCGACAATGCGGGGGTGGAGTTGCTGTTCCTCCAGCCAGCGGTCGATCCGGCCGCGCAAGGCGTTGTGCCGGGTTGGCAGGAGCATCGGGGCATTGTTCAGGCTGGCTGGAAAATCCTGGCTGTATCGTTCGGCCAGGGCGGGCGCCGCGAACAGGGCGGTGGGGAACTCACCGAGACGGCTGCTGAATACCTTGAGATTGCCCCCGATCGGCGCGGCACGGTCGGTCAGTACGACATCCAGGCGATGCAGCGCCAGTTCGGCGAGCAGGTTTTCAAACTCGCCCTCGTCGCAGATCAATCGCACATCACCCGGCATTGCGGTGACCAGGCTGAGCAGGCGATAGGCCAGCAGTTTCGGGATGCCGTCGGAAATGCCCGCGCGCAGGCGCAAGGTGGTTTCGCTGTCGCTGTGCAGCAGCGCATCTTCAAGTTGTTCACCGAGCTGGAATATCTGGTCAGCGTAGCCCAGCGCCTTGCGTCCGGCGTCGCTCAGGACCAGTCCGCGCCCCTGGCTGTTGAACAGCGCCTTGCCGAGTTGCCGCTCGAGCAGGCTCAGCTGGCCGCTGATGGTCTGTACGGCAACCCCAAGCCGCTCGGCGGCACGGGTGATGCTGCCTTCCTTGGCGACGACCCAGAAATAATGAAGGTGTTTGTAGTTGATCATGTTTATTTCGTAAAAATCGGATGGCTACTCAATTTTGCTCCGTTTTTTTGATCATTTCCATTGTTGTATCATTGCCCCGTTTCAATCACCTACGGAGTTCAACATGAAACGCGTCGTGCTTTTCCTGATGACCAATCTGGCGGTCATGCTCGTACTCAGCGTGGTGACCAGCCTGCTCGGCGTCAATCGTTTTCTGACGGCCAACGGCCTCAATCTCGGCATGCTGCTGGCGTTTGCCGCGGTGATCGGCTTTGGTGGGTCCTTCATTTCCCTGCTGATGTCGAAGACCATGGCCAAGTGGAGCACCGGTGCCCGGGTCATCGAACATCCTTCGTCGTCAACCGAAGTCTGGCTGATCGATACCGTTGGCAAGCTGGCCAAGCGGGCCAACCTGCCGATGCCCGAGGTTGCCATCTATGACGGCGAGCCGAATGCCTTCGCCACCGGCGCCAGCAAGAACAGTTCGCTGGTCGCGGTATCGACCGGGCTGCTGCAGAGCATGACCCGGGAAGAGGCCGAGGCGGTTCTGGCGCATGAAGTGGCGCATATTGCCAATGGCGACATGGTGACGCTGACGCTTATCCAGGGCGTGGTCAATACCTTCGTCATCTTCATCTCGCGCGTCGTTGGTTACCTGGTCGACTCCTTCCTGCGCCGCAATGATTCGGAAAGCAGTGGCCCGGGGATTGCCTACATGGTGACCAGCATGATCTGCGAAGTCGTTTTCGGCATTCTCGCCAGCACCATCGTCGCCTGGTTCTCGCGGCAGCGTGAATTCCGTGCCGATGCCGGTGCGGCCAGCCTGATGGGTTCGCCGACGCCGATGCAGAATGCGCTGCGCCGACTCGGCAACCTGCACACCGAGCCGCTGCCACAGAACATGGCGGCATCCGGCATCGCCGGCGGCAAGGGCGGTTTCATGGCCTTGTTCGCCACGCACCCGCCGCTGGAAGAGCGCATCGCCGCCTTGTCCGGGCGTTGATTTCGCAGCAGTCAGCAAAAAGGGAGGCCGCGGCCTCCCTTTTTTGTGAGTGAAAATTGGTGTTTTTTAGCAGTCGACCGCACGCAGGGCCTGCTCGATCAGGTCGAGCTGATGGACGATGTCCTGTGCGGCCTGATCCTGTGCGGCTTCGCTGGCGTCGCTCAACTGCAGGACGAAATTCTGCACCTGGCGGGCCAGGTGGTAGATGCCCCACATCTCGATCTGCTCGGCGTGCTGGATCAGTTCGCTGCTTTCCAGTTCAAGCGCATAGACGTCGATCGGCAGCACGTCGAGCGCTTCATGCATGCGGGCGAGGCGTTCGTCGGCATCCTGGACGAACAGGCGGTCGAGCACGTCCGAGCGTTCGCCGGGTTTGGCCGATGGCCGCATGGCGCTGGCCAGGCGTTCCGAGAAATGGCGGGCGCGGCCGGCGAGCTTCGGATTTTCCAGTCCGCCCTCGTCGAGCAGGGCTTCGGTGGTTGCGGTCAGTGCGGCAATCAGGCGGTTGCCGGGCGCGCGTTGCTCCAGGTGATCGGCAACACTGGCCAGGGTTTCGCCCAGATGCAGGCAGTCGGCATCGCCGGCTTCGATGGCGATGCCGAGAAGCGAGAAAACGGCCGGGCGGATGGCTGTCGGGTCGCTGCCCGCATGGGTCGTCCAGTGCTCGGCAAGCGTCCGGCAGGCATCCTGCCAGCGCTTGTTGAGTTCGGGAGAGAAGCGCAGGGGTTGCGACTTGCCGACCCAGGGCAGGATGGATGCCATGGCATCCAGTGTCGGGGCGAGGGCAGCCCGGGTTTCCGCAAGGTCCTTGTCGGGAATGTCTGCCATCGGCCGAGTCTCCTTATCCGGCGAGTTTTGCGAAGGCCTCCACGACTTCCGGCGGGGCCTGGACCAGTTCGACCAGCACGCCTTCGCCGCCGATCGGGAATTCCTCGTTGCCCTTCGGGTGCAGGAAGGTGATGTCGAACCCGGCAGCACCCTTGCGGATGCCGCCCGGAGCGAAGCGCACGCCGTTGGCTGACAGCCATTCTACCGCTTTTGGCAGGTCGTCAATCCACAGGCCGACGTGGTTCAGCGGCGTGGTGTGCACGGCCGGCTTCTTTTCCGGGTCGAGCGGCTGCATCAGATCAACCTCGACCTTGAACGGACCTTTGCCCATGGCGCAGATATCTTCGTCGACGTTTTCGCGTTCGGAAACAAAGGTGCTGCTGACTTCGAGGCCGAGCATGTCGACCCACAGCGTCCTGAGCTTTGCTTTGGAAGGACCGCCGATGGCGATTTGCTGGATGCCGAGAACCTTGAAAGGACGTGTCATGGATGGATTCCTGTGGTGATCAAGTCGAGTAATCCATAATTATAGAGATTTCCGGCGGTAGGCCAAGACCAGCATGGCCACACCGGTGAGCACCATCGGCAACGACAGCCATTGCCCCATGCTGACCTCGTAGGACTGGCCGAAAATGCCGTGATCAGGTTCGCGGAAGAACTCGGTGATGAAGCGGAAGCTGCCGTAGCCGATCAGGAAAACACCGGACGTGGCACCCGTAGGGCGCGGTTTTGCGGTCCACAGCCAGAGAAGGGCAAAAAGCGCCAGGCCTTCGAGCGCAACATGGTAAAGCTGCGATGGATGGCGCGGGTCGAGGCTGCCGGATTGCGGAAAAACCATCGCCCAGGGCAGTGTCGGGTCGGCCAGGCGGCCCCATAGTTCGCCGTTGATGAAGTTGCCGACCCGTCCGGCGGCCAGGCCGAGCGGGACCAGCGGGGCGATGAAGTCGGTGATGGTCAACCAGCGCATCCGGCTTTTGCGCGCCCACAGGGCCATCGCGATCAGGACGCCGAGAAAGCCACCGTGAAAGCTCATGCCGCCTTTCCAGACGGCGGCAATTTCCAGCGGGTTGGCCAGGTAGTAGGCCGGTTCGTAGAACAGCACCTGGCCAAGCCGGCCGCCGATGATGACACCAAGCACGCCGTAGAACAGCAGGTCGTCGAGCTGTTCGGCATTCATCGGCGCCCGGCCGTTGCGGATGCGCAGGCGGCCGAGAGCGATGAACTGGACGAAGGCCACCAGATACATCAGTCCGTACCAGTGGATGGATACTGGTCCGAGTGAAATTGCAACGGGATCGAACTGCGGGTGGGTCAGCATAGTCAGAGTGATTCGGCTAGAATTGCCCGATTATAGATCGCGACCGTGACAACAGGATTCCGGCGCCAAATTCGACACGGAGAGTCAACATGCCCCAGTATCGTTCCCGCACCTCCACCCACGGCCGCAACATGGCCGGCGCCCGTTCCCTGTGGCGCGCCACAGGCATGAAGGATGGCGATTTCGGCAAGCCGATCATTGCCGTCGTCAACAGCTTTACCCAGTTCGTGCCGGGGCATGTGCACCTGAAGGATATGGGGCAGCTGGTGGCGCGCGAGATCGAGGCGGCCGGCGGCGTCGCCAAGGAATTCAACACCATTGCCATTGATGACGGCATCGCCATGGGGCACAGCGGCATGTTGTACTCGCTGCCGTCGCGCGACTTGATTGCCGATTCCGTCGAATACATGGTCAATGCGCACTGCGCCGATGCCATGGTCTGCATCTCGAACTGCGACAAGATCACCCCGGGCATGCTGATGGCCGCCATGCGTCTGAACATCCCGGTCATCTTCGTCTCCGGTGGTCCGATGGAGGCTGGCAAGGTTACGGTCCAGGGGCAGGTCGTCCATCTGGATCTGGTCGACGCCATGGTCAAGGCGGCCGATGCTGCTGTTTCCCAGGCTGACCTTGACGAAATCGAGCGCTCGGCGTGCCCGACCTGTGGCTCGTGTTCCGGCATGTTTACTGCCAACTCGATGAACTGCCTGACCGAAGCCCTCGGTCTCAGTCTGCCTGGCAACGGCACCGTCGTTGCCACGCATGCCGACCGCAAGCAGTTGTTCCTGCGTGCCGGCCGCCAGATCGTCGAGCTGTGCAAGCGCTATTACGAGCAGGATGATGCTGCGGTGCTGCCGCGTGCGATCGCCACCAAGGCGGCTTTCGAGAACGCCATGACGCTGGATGTCGCCATGGGCGGCTCGACCAACACCGTGCTGCATATCCTGGCGACCGCCCAGGAGGCCGGCGTCGATTTCACCATGGCCGACATCGATCGCATCTCGCGCTCCGTGCCCTGTCTGTGCAAGGTGGCGCCGATGACCGACAAGTATCACATCGAGGATGTGCATCGTGCCGGTGGCATCATGGGGATCCTCGGTGAACTGGATCGAGCCGGTCTTCTGAGCCGCGATCAACCGACGGTGCATGCGAAGAATCTCGGCGAAGCCATCGATCTCTGGGATGTCGTCCGCGGACACGACATCAAGGTGCATGATTTCTACAAGGCGGCGCCAGGCGGCGTGCCAACTCAGGTCGCGTTCTCGCAGGATCGTCGCTTCAATGAACTCGATCTCGACCGTACCCATGGTTGCATCCGCAACAAGGCGAATGCCTACTCGCAGGATGGTGGTCTGGCGGTTCTGTACGGCAATATCGCGCTCGACGGCTGTATCGTGAAAACTGCCGGTGTCGATGAATCAATCTGGAAGTTCACCGGCAGGGCCCGCGTGTTTGAAAGTCAGGATGCTGCGGTCGACGCGATCCTGGGCGAGAAAATCGTCGCCGGCGATGTCGTGGTGATTCGCTATGAAGGGCCGAAGGGTGGTCCGGGCATGCAGGAAATGCTCTATCCCACCTCGTACCTGAAGTCGATGGGTTTGGGCAAGGAATGCGCCTTGCTGACCGACGGGCGATTCTCCGGCGGGACTTCCGGGTTGTCCATTGGTCACGCATCGCCCGAGGCGGCGGATGGCGGGGCGATCGGTCTGGTCGAAGAAGGGGATGTGATCGAGATCGATATTCCCGGTCGCCGGATTCATCTGGCGGTCAGTGACGAGGTGCTGGCTGCCCGTCGTGCGGCGATGGATGGGCGGGGTGAGTCGGCCTGGAAACCGGTTGATCGCGAACGCGTTGTTTCTGCAGCGCTGCAGGCCTATGCGCTGATGGCTACCTCGGCAGACAAGGGTGCGGTCCGCGACGTCAGTCAAATTCAGCGCCGCTCGAAGGGGTGAACGTCAACTTTTGGCGTCATCTGCCGTTATTATTCGAACCCGGACCGCTTGCTGGCGGTCCGTTGAAGTGAAACCTCTTGTTGCATTTGATTGTTTGCGGTTGGTAGTGAAGGGCTATATCATCCGTTCATGATTTACTGTCAAGCTGTCAAGGCATTAACCCACCCAGAAAACGGAGCGAGAAAATGAAAGCTGCTTACATTGCCATTATGGCTGCCGCCGGTGTTGTCATGGCTGGTCAGGCAAACGCCGACGAAGCCCTGGCCAAGGCCAAGAACTGCATGACCTGCCATGCGCTGGACAAGAAGCTGGTTGGTCCGTCGTATCATGACGTTGCCGCCAAGTACAAGGGTGACAAGGCTGCAGTGGCAACGCTGGCAGCCAAGATCCAGACAGGTGGCAAGGGTAATTGGGGTGCAATCCCGATGCCGCCGAACAAGGTGACGGATGACGAAGCCAAGAAGTTGGCTGCCTGGGTGCTCGCCACGAAGTGAGTGGGTGTTCCAGTTCAAGAAAAAGCCGGTAGCTACCGGCTTTTTTTATTGTGAAATTGTTGTGCTGGCTGTTGACACACCTGTCGAGGGTCCGGATAATCCCGGCTTCTCCCGGAGGGGTACCCAAGCGGTCAACGGGAACAGACTGTAAATCTGTCGGCTCTGCCTTCGAAGGTTCGAATCCTTCCCCCTCCACCAGATTGATGCTGTAGCGGCTAGTGCTGCGGGCAGGGGTTAAGCGGGTGTAGCTCAATGGTAGAGCTGAAGCCTTCCAAGCTTAAGACGAGGGTTCGATTCCCTTCACCCGCTCCACGACGCGGTACGGCTGGAGTTTTAAGGTAGGCCCATGTGGCTCAGTGGTAGAGCACTCCCTTGGTAAGGGAGAGGTCGGCAGTTCGATCCTGCCCATGGGCACCACCGATTAGCTTTGATTCTGGATTGTTTGCTAATTTGATTATTGAGGAACTGGAATGGCTAAGGAAAAATTCGAGCGTACGAAGCCGCACGTAAACGTTGGCACGATTGGTCACGTTGACCACGGCAAGACGACGTTGACGGCAGCAATCACGACGGTACTGGCAGCGAAGTTCGGTGGTGCGGCGAAGGCCTACGACCAGATCGATGCGGCGCCGGAAGAAAAGGCGCGCGGTATTACCATCAACACCGCCCACGTCGAATACGAAACTGCCAATCGTCACTATGCCCACGTTGACTGCCCGGGTCACGCTGACTATGTGAAGAACATGATTACCGGTGCCGCCCAGATGGACGGTGCGATCCTGGTTTGTTCCGCTGCTGACGGCCCGATGCCGCAGACCCGCGAACACATCCTGCTGGCCCGTCAGGTCGGTGTGCCGTACGTTCTGGTGTTCATGAACAAGTGCGACATGGTTGATGATGCCGAGCTGCTCGAGCTGGTCGAAATGGAGCTGCGCGAGCTGCTGTCCAAGTACGACTTCCCGGGCGACGACACCCCGATCATTCATGGTTCGGCCCTGAAGGCGCTGGAAGGTGATCAGTCCGAAATCGGCGAGCCGTCGATCTTCCGCCTGGCTGACGCACTGGATTCGTACATTCCGACCCCGGAGCGCGCTGTTGATCTGCCGTTCCTGATGCCGGTTGAAGACGTCTTCTCGATCTCGGGTCGTGGTACCGTTGTGACCGGTCGTATCGAGCGCGGCGTTGTCAAGGTTGGCGAAGAAATCGAAATCGTTGGTATCCGTCCGACCGTCAAGACCACCTGTACCGGCGTCGAAATGTTCCGCAAGCTGCTGGATCAGGGGCAGGCTGGCGACAACGTTGGTGCGCTGCTGCGTGGTACCAAGCGTGAAGATGTCGAGCGTGGTCAAGTGCTGTGCAAGCCGGGTTCGATCACCCCGCACACCCACTTCACGGGCGAAGTGTATGTTCTGTCGAAGGACGAAGGCGGTCGTCACACCCCGTTCTTCAACAACTACCGTCCGCAGTTCTACTTCCGCACGACGGACGTGACCGGTGCGATTTCGCTGCCGGAAGGCGTTGAAATGGTCATGCCGGGTGACAACATCCAGATGACGGTCAAGCTGATTGCTCCGATCGCCATGGAAGAAGGTCTGCGTTTCGCCATCCGTGAAGGCGGTCGTACCGTCGGCGCCGGCGTCGTCGCCAAGATCATCGAGTAATTGGTAATTTTTGCAATCAAAGCGCTTCGGGAGACCGAAGCGCTTTGATGTTTCTGCAGCAGGGGTGTAGCTCAATTGGTAGAGCAACGGTTTCCAAAACCGTAGGTCGGGGGTTCGATTCCCTCCGCCCCTGCCACTCTCTTTAAAGATCGCGAACGTCATGGCTGACAAGATCAAGTTTTCGCTGGCGCTGGTTATTCTGGCAGCTGGCGTGGCTGGCTTCTACCTGCTCTCCGAGCAGGCAATGATTTTGCGCGTCCTGGCGGTGCTCGTTGGGGTGGCGCTGGCGGTTGTCGTGGCTTGGAAAACCGAGCCGGGTCAACGCTTCTTCAATTTCGCCAACGAGTCGGTGGTCGAGGCCCGCAAGGTCGTCTGGCCGTCGCGCAAGGAAACGGTGCAGACCACGGCAATGGTATTTGCCTTCGTGGTCGTCATGGCGCTGTTTCTCTATCTCACTGACAAAAGCCTCGAGTGGGTTCTCTATGACCTGGTCCTGGGCTGGAAAAAATCATGAGTAAACGCTGGTACGTCGTACATGCCTATTCCGGCTTCGAGAAAAGCGTGATGCGCGCCATTCAGGAGCGCATCAACCGTTTGGGTATGCAGGACAAATTCGGCCAGATTCTTGTGCCGGTGGAAGAGGTCGTCGAAATGAAGGGCGGCCAGAAGTCCATTTCCGAGCGCAAGTTCTTCCCGGGCTACGTGCTCGTGGAAATGGAGATGGATGACGATAGCTGGCATCTCGTGAAGAACACGCCGAAAGTCACCGGTTTTGTCGGTGGTACGGCAAACCGCCCGGCGCCGATTTCCCAGAAGGAAGTCGACAAGATCATGCAGCAGATGCAGGAAGGCGTCGAGAAGCCGCGTCCGAAGGTGCTGTTCGAGGTCGGCGAGGTCGTGCGGGTCAAGGAAGGTCCGTTTACCGACTTCCATGGTTCGGTCGAGGATGTGAATTACGAAAAGAATCGCCTGCGTGTGTCGGTGACCATCTTTGGTCGGGCTACGCCGGTGGAGCTGGAGTTTGCCCAGGTCGAGAAGTCCTGAGCGGCATGTTTTCAAGGGTCTGCCGGAAGCCCTGATTCCGGCAAGAGGAGCGTCAGTAGCCAATTGCGGTCAACGCGCGTTACAACTCAATAAAGGAGTGTTTTATGGCCAAGAAAATTATTGGCTTCATCAAGCTGCAAGTTCCGGCCGGCAAGGCCAATCCGTCTCCTCCGATCGGTCCGGCGCTGGGTCAGCGCGGTCTGAACATCATGGAGTTCTGCAAGGCCTTCAATGCCCAGACGCAAGGCGTCGAGCCGGGTCTGCCGATTCCTGTCGTGATCACCGCTTTTGCCGACAAGTCCTTCACGTTCGTGATGAAGACGCCGCCGGCAACGATCCTGATCAAGAAGGCTGCCGGCATCAAGTCCGGTTCCGCCAAGCCGCATACCGACAAGGTTGGCAAGATCACCCGCGCCCAGTGCGAAGAAATCGCCACGACCAAGATGCCTGACCTGACTGCTGCCGATATGGAAGCCGCTGTTCGCACCATCGCTGGCTCCGCCCGTTCGATGGGCATCACCGTGGAGGGCCTGTAATCATGGCTAAGCTCACGAAGAAGCAAAAGGCGCTCGCCAGCAAGGTGGTTGCGCAGAAGTTGTACCCGCTGCAGGAAGCACTGGCTCTGGCCAAGGAAACTGCCGTCGCCAAGTTCGACGAATCCATCGATGTTGCAATCAATCTTGGTGTTGATGCTCGCAAGTCGGATCAGGTTGTTCGTGGTTCCGTCGTTCTGCCGGCTGGTACCGGCAAGACTGTCCGTGTCGCCGTCTTCGCCCAGGGCGAAAAGGCCGAGGCCGCCAAGGCTGCTGGCGCCGATGTGGTTGGTTTTGACGACCTGGCTGCTGAAGTCAAGGCCGGCAACCTCAATTTCGACATCGTCGTTGCTACGCCGGATGCAATGCGCATCGTTGGTCAGCTGGGCCAGATTCTGGGTCCGCGCGGTCTGATGCCGAATCCGAAAGTTGGCACCGTGACCATGGATGTTGCCACCGCCGTGAAGAACGCCAAGGCTGGTCAGGTTCAGTACCGCACCGACAAGGCCGGTATCGTGCATGCCACCATTGGTCGCGCCTCGTTCTCTACCGAGAACCTGGAAACCAACCTGAAGGCACTGATCGAAGCATTGCAGAAGGCCAAGCCGGCTGCATCCAAGGGTCAGTACCTGCGCAAGATTGCTGTTTCTGCCACCATGGGTCCCGGCGTTCGCGTCGATCAGGCCACGCTGGCAGGCTAAAAGTACTTTGGGTCGCGTCGGTCGGCATTTGCTGGCCGGCGCGAATCGTCAAAGACCGCAGGCGCACAAGCAATTGTGCTTAATCGTGAAAGCCTGCGCAGACGGTGCTCCCGAAACGGATTTTCTGCCATTCGTTTGAATGGCGAGCTTCTGGTTCAGGTCGCCGTAAGTGCGGCGGGAAATCTCTCCCGTCGTGTTATGACTTGAAAGGAGGAAAGACCTGTGGGTCTCAATCTGAACGACAAAAAAGCCGTCGTGGCTGAGGTGTCGGCACAAGTGGCCAACGCCGAGACGATCGCGATCGCCGAATACCGTGGCATTGAGGTGGGTGATCTCACCGTGCTGCGCAAAAAGGCGCGTGAGTCTGGTGTTTACCTGCGTGTGCTGAAGAACACCCTGGTGCGTCGCGCCGTGGAAGGCACGCAGTTTGCCGACCTGGCCGAGCACATGGTGGGTCCGCTGATTTACAGCGTGTCCGCTGATCCGGTGGCTGCGGCAAAAGTCCTCAACGACTTTGCCAAGACCAACGACAAGTTGGTTCTCAAGGCCGGTTCCTATGCCGGCAAGGTGCTCGACAAGGCTGGTGTGCAGGCGCTTGCCTCCGTGCCGAGCCGCGAAGAGCTGCTCTCCAAGCTGCTGTACGTCATGCAAGCTCCGGTTGCCGGTTTCGTCCGCGGCCTCGACGCCCTGGCGAAGCAGCGCGAAGAAACCGCCGCTTGATACTTACCGCATACGAACTGATTTAGGAGTTTATTGAAATGGCAATTAGCAAAGAAGACATCCTGGAAGCCGTTGGCTCCCTGACTGTTATGGAACTGAATGACCTGGTCAAGGCATTCGAAGAGAAGTTTGGCGTCTCTGCCGCTGCCGTCGCCGTTGCCGGCCCGGCTGCTGGTGGTGCTGCCGCTGTTGAAGAGCAGACCGAATTCACCGTCGTCCTGACTGGCGCTGGTGAGAAGAAGGTCGAAGTCATCAAGGTTGTCCGTGCCGTTACCGGCCTGGGCCTGAAGGAAGCCAAGGATCTGGTCGACGGTGCGCCGAAGCCGGTCAAGGAAGGCGTTTCCAAGGCTGATGCTGAAGCCCTCAAGAAGCAGCTGGAAGACGCTGGCGCCAAGGTCGAAGTCAAGTAATCGACTGGTGCCCTGCGGGCTGGTGGCTTTGGCTGCCAGCCCTTTTGTGCTTGTCAAAACGGTTTAACTGCCTGAACGAAAACGCTTGAATACACGCCAGCCGGCAAACGCAAATCACGAATTTCCTGTCAGCAATGACAAGGGAAGCGGGTTTGCGTTTGCCTGTTTGCTCAGGTCCGACATCTGATTCCACCCTCACGGAGTTACCATGACTTACTCCTTCACCGAGAAGAAACGTATCCGCAAGAGCTTCGCCAAGCGCGAAAGCGTACTTGAGGTGCCCTTCCTCCTCGCTACACAGCTCCAGTCCTTTACCGAGTTTTTGCAGGCCGAAGTGCCTGTTCCTCAGCGCAAGAACGAGGGGCTGCAGGCTGCGTTCACCTCGATTTTCCCAATAATCTCCCATTCGGGGAATGCGAGGCTGGAGTTTGTCAGCTATGCGCTTGGTGAGCCGGCCTTCGATGTCGTCGAATGCCAGCAGCGTGGTCTGACCTTTGCTGCATCGCTGCGGGCGCGTGTCCGCCTGGTGTTGATGGATCGTGAAGTTCCGGATACCGTCAAGGAAGTCAAGGAGCAGGAAGTCTACATGGGTGAAATTCCCCTGATGACGACCAATGGTTCTTTCGTGATCAATGGCACGGAGCGTGTCATCGTTTCCCAGCTGCACCGTTCGCCCGGCGTGTTTTTCGAGCACGACCGCGGCAAGACGCACAGTTCCGGCAAGCTGCTTTTCTCGGCCCGCGTGATTCCTTACCGCGGCTCGTGGCTGGACTTCGAATTCGATCCCAAGGATTCCCTCTTCTTCCGTGTCGACCGCCGTCGCAAGATGCCGGTCACGACGCTGCTCAAGGCATTGGGCATGTCTTCGGAAGAAATTCTTGCCGAATTCTTCGAGTTCGACCTGTTCAAGCTGAACGGCGAAAAGATCGAGTTCGAGCTGGTGCCTGAGCGTCTGCGTGGTGAAGTAGCCCGATTTGATTTCGTCGCCCCGGATGGCAAGGTCATCGTTGCCAAGGACAAGCGGATTACCGCCAAGCATATCCGCGATATCGCCGCTGCTGGCGTCAAGCAGATCGCCGTGCCGGAAGAGTTCCTGCTGGGGCGTGTGGTTGCGCACAATATCGTTGATACGTCCACCGGCGAAGTGGTGGCCAACGCCAATGACGAAATCACCGAGACCCTGCTGGCCAAGTTGCGTGAAGCCGGGATTGCCACCGTCGAGACGCTGTACACCAACGATCTTGATCGCGGCTCGTTCATCTCCAACACCCTGCGTGGCGACGAAACCGCTTCGCGCCAGGCTGCTCGCATCGCGATCTATCGGATGATGCGCCCAGGTGAGCCGCCGACTGAAGAAGCCGTGGAAATTCTCTTCAACGGCTTGTTCTACTCCGATGACCGCTACGATCTGTCCGGTGTAGGCCGGATGAAATTCAATCGTCGCCTGAGCCGTGCCGATGTCATCGAGCATAAGGTCATGGTGCGCAGTCTTGCGTCGCGTGCCGAAGCGGCACTGAAGAATCTGGCTGAAGCCTCGGGCTTTGCACTGGCCACGATCCAGGACATGGTAGCCGGCTTGCCGTTTGGCCCGCGCGCCCTGTGCGAAAACATGACCAAGGCGGATGCCGATGCGTTGGCCGGGAAGATCAAGCCCCTGGGTGCCAATGTCGAAGTTCGCGAACAGTTGACCCTGTCTCCGCGTGATATCGTCGAGGTCATCAAGATCCTCGTTGAGTTGCGCAATGGCCGCGGCGATATCGACGATATCGATCACCTCGGTAATCGTCGCGTCCGCTCTGTCGGTGAACTGGCTGAAAATCAGTTCCGTGCCGGTCTGGTGCGTGTCGAGCGTGCGGTCAAGGAACGTCTGAGCCAGGCCGAATCCGACAACCTGATGCCGCACGATCTGATCAATGCCAAGCCGATCAGCGCTGCCATCAAGGAATTTTTCGGTTCCAGCCAGCTGTCGCAGTTCATGGATCAAACCAATCCGCTGTCGGAAATCACGCACAAGCGGCGTGTTTCCGCACTTGGCCCGGGTGGTCTGACGCGCGAGCGTGCCGGCTTTGAAGTCCGTGACGTGCATCCGACGCACTACGGTCGTGTCTGCCCGATCGAAACGCCGGAAGGTCCGAACATCGGTCTGATCAACTCCCTGGCGCTGTTTGCCCGGGTGAACAGCTATGGTTTCATTGAAACCGCTTACCGCCGTGTGGTGGATAGCAAGGTCACCAACGAGATCGATTACCTGTCGGCCATCGAAGAAGGCAACTATGTGGTTGCCCAGGCCAACGCTTCGCTGGACGAGGAAGGTCGTCTGTCCGACGATCTGGTGACCTGTCGCGAAAAAGGCGAAACGATCCTGGCCGAACCGGCGCGTGTCCAGTACATGGACGTTGCTCCCGGACAGATCGTCTCCGTTGCTGCTTCGTTGATTCCGTTCCTGGAACACGATGACGCGAACCGCGCATTGATGGGCGCCAACATGCAACGTCAGGCTGTTCCCTGCCTGCGTCCGGAAAAGCCGCTGGTCGGTACCGGTATCGAACGTACCGTAGCCGTCGACTCGGGTACTGCGGTTGTAGCGCTGCGGGGCGGTGTCGTCGACTACGTCGATGCCGGCCGCGTCGTTGTCCGTGTCAATGATGACGAAACCATCGCTGGTGAAGTTGGCGTCGACATCTACAACCTGGTCAAGTACACCCGTTCCAACCAGAACACCAACATCAACCAGCGTCCGCTGGTCAGGATTGGCGATGTCATCGCCAAGGGCGACGTCGTGGCTGACGGTGCTTCGACCGACAAGGGCGAATTGGCGCTCGGCCAGAACATGTTGATCGCGTTCATGCCGTGGAACGGCTACAACTTCGAAGACTCGATCCTGATCTCCGAGCGCGTCGTTGCCGAAGATCGTTACACCTCGATCCACATCGAGGAGCTGACGGTCGTCGCCCGCGATACCAAGCTTGGACCTGAGGAAATCACCCGCGACATCGCCTCGCTGGGCGAAGTGCAGCTGTCCCGTCTGGACGACGCCGGTATCGTGTACATCGGTGCCGAAGTCCACGCCGGTGACGTACTGGTCGGCAAGGTCACGCCGAAGGGCGAAACCCAGCTGACGCCGGAAGAAAAGCTGCTGCGCGCTATCTTCGGTGAAAAGGCGTCTGACGTGAAGGACACCTCGCTGCGCGTACCGGCCGGTATCGCCGGTACCGTCATCGACGTCCAGGTGTTCACCCGCGAAGGCATCGAACGCGACAAGCGTGCCCAGTCGATCATCGACGAGCACCTGCGCCATTACAAGCTGGATCTGGCCGACCAGATGCGTATCGTCGAACGCGACGCATTCGAGCGTGTCGGTCGCCTGATCGTCGGCAAGAAGGCCAATGGTGGTCCGAAGAAACTGGCCAAGGGCACGGTCGTCGACCAGGCCTACCTGGACAGCATGGACCCGCATCACTGGTTCGACATTCGTCTGGCTGAAGACGACGCAGCCCTGCAGTTGGAGCAGGTCAAGGATGGCCTGGAACAGGCGCGCAAGGACTTCGACGTTGCTTTCGAAGCCAAGCGCAAGAAGCTGACGCAAGGCGACGAACTACCGCCGGGCGTGCAGAAGATGGTCAAGGTTTACGTTGCCGTCAAGCGTCGCCTGCAGCCGGGTGACAAGATGGCCGGTCGTCACGGTAACAAGGGTGTTGTTTCCCGCATCCTGCCGGTTGAAGACATGCCCTACATGGCTGATGGCCGTCCGGTCGACATCGTTCTCAACCCGCTCGGCGTGCCGTCGCGGATGAACGTCGGTCAGATTCTCGAAGTTCACCTGGGCCTCGCTGCCAAGGGGCTGGGTCACAAGATCGGCGACATGCTGCGGCGTGAAGCCACGGTCAAGGAAGTGCGTGGTTTCCTCGACCAGATCTACAACTCGAGCGGCAAGTCGGAAAATCTCGATGAGCTCAACGATGGCGAGATCATTGAAATGGCCGGTAACCTGACCAGCGGCGTGCCTTTTGCCACACCGGTGTTCGACGGTGCCAAGGAGGCCGAAATCAAGGCCATGCTGGCGCTTGCCGGCATGCCATCGTCCGGTCAGATGACCCTGTTTGATGGCCGTACCGGTGATGCTTTCGAGCGTCAGGTGACGGTTGGCTACATGCACTACCTGAAGCTGCATCACTTGGTCGATGACAAGATGCACGCCCGTTCGACCGGCCCGTACTCGCTGGTCACCCAGCAGCCGCTGGGCGGCAAGGCGCAGTTCGGTGGTCAGCGCTTCGGTGAAATGGAAGTGTGGGCACTGGAAGCTTATGGCGCATCCTATGTGCTGCAGGAAATGTTGACCGTGAAGTCCGATGATGTGAATGGCCGTACCAAGGTTTACGAAAACATCGTCAAGGGCGAGCACAAGATCGATGCCGGCATGCCGGAGTCGTTCAACGTGCTGGTCAAGGAAATCCGTTCGCTGGCGATCGATATCGATCTGGAACGTTACTGATTCAGGGCTCAGGAGTTAAACGATGAAAGCATTGCTCGATCTGTTCAAGCAGGTAACCGCCGAAGAAGAATTCGACGCGATTACCATTGGCCTCGCTTCGCCTGAGAAGATCCGTTCCTGGTCCTACGGTGAAGTCAAGAAGCCCGAAACCATCAACTACCGGACTTTCAAGCCGGAGCGTGACGGCCTGTTCTGCGCCAAGATCTTTGGCCCGATCAAGGATTACGAGTGCCTGTGCGGCAAGTACAAGCGCCTCAAGCACCGTGGCGTGATCTGCGAGAAGTGCGGCGTCGAAGTGACGTTGGCCAAGGTTCGCCGTGACCGCATGGGTCACATCGAACTGGCTTCGCCGGTCGCCCACATCTGGTTCCTCAAGTCCCTGCCATCCCGTCTCGGCATGGTGCTCGACATGACGCTGCGTGATATCGAACGCGTCCTGTACTTCGAAGCATTCGTCGTCACCGATCCGGGCATGGTTTCCAACCTGCAGCGCGGTCAGCTGCTGACCGAAGACCAGTACCTGGAGATGATGGAAGAGCATGGCGACGAGTTCCAGGCGCTGATGGGCGCGGAAGGTATTCGCGAACTGCTGCGCTCGCTCGAACTGAACAGCGAAGTCGAAGCGCTGCGCGGCGAACTCGAGGTGACCGGTTCGGAAGCCAAGAACAAGAAGCTGGCCAAGCGTCTGAAGATTCTCGAAGGTTTCCAGAAGTCGGGCATCAAGCCCGACTGGATGATCCTCGAAGTGCTGCCGGTACTGCCGCCGGACCTGCGTCCGCTGGTGCCGCTGGACGGCGGTCGTTTCGCGACCTCCGACCTGAACGACCTCTACCGTCGCGTCATCAACCGTAACAACCGTCTCAAGCGCCTGCTCGAACTGAAGGCGCCGGACATCATCGTGCGCAACGAAAAGCGCATGCTGCAGGAATCGGTTGACTCGCTGCTCGACAACGGCCGTCGCGGCAAGGCGATGACCGGTGCCAACAAGCGTCCGTTGAAGTCGCTGGCCGACATGATCAAGGGCAAGGGCGGTCGTTTCCGTCAGAACCTGCTGGGCAAGCGCGTCGACTACTCCGGCCGTTCGGTCATCGTGGTCGGTCCGCAACTCAAGCTGCATCAGTGCGGCCTGCCCAAGCTGATGGCGCTGGAACTGTTCAAGCCCTTCATCTTCCACAAGCTTGAAGTCGGTGGCTACGCCACGACCATCAAGCAAGCCAAGAAGATGGTCGAAGGCCAGGAACCGATCGTCTGGGACATGCTCGAAGACGTCATCCGCGAACATCCGGTCATGCTCAACCGCGCACCGACGCTGCACCGTCTGGGTATCCAGGCGTTCGAGCCGACCCTGATCGAAGGCAAGGCGATCCAGCTGCACCCGCTCGTTTGTGCGGCCTTCAACGCCGACTTCGACGGTGACCAGATGGCTGTTCACGTGCCGCTGTCGCTGGAAGCGCAGATGGAAGCTCGCACGCTGATGCTGGCCTCGAACAACGTGCTGTCGCCGGCCAACGGCCAGCCGATCATCGTGCCGTCGCAGGATATCGTTCTTGGTCTGTACTACGCCACCCGCGAAAAGATCAACGCCAAGGGCGAAGGCATGTATTTTGCCGACGTCGCCGAAATCGACCGCGCCATGGCGGCCGGCGAGCTCGACATTCACGCCCGTATCTCGGTGCGTCTGAAGCAGTACGACGCTGCTGCGGTCGACGGTGAATTTGACGAAAAAATCCTCCGTGTCGAAACCACGGCGGGTCGTGCGCTGCTCTCGCGCATTCTGCCGAAGGGCATGCCGTTCAAGGCCATCGACAAGGCGCTGAAGAAGAAGGAAATCTCCAAGCTGATCGACGAGTCCTTCCGTCGCTGCGGCCTCAAGGAAACCGTCGTCTTCGCCGACCAGTTGATGCAGAACGGCTACGCACTGGCAACCCGCGGCGGCATTTCCTTCTGCTCCGACGACATGCGCGTCCCGGCCAAGAAGTACGAGATCATCGCTGCTTCCGAAGCTGAAGTTAAGGAAATCGAGACCCAGTACACCAACGGTCTAGTCACCCAGGGCGAGCGTTACAACAAGGTCGTCGATATCTGGGGCCGCACCGGCGACCAGGTCGCCAAGGTGATGATGGACGAACTCGGTCACGAGGAAGTCATCGACCGCCACGGCAAGAAGGTCAAGCAGGACTCGTTCAACTCGATCTACATGATGGCCGACTCAGGTGCCCGCGGCTCGGCTGCCCAGATCCGTCAGCTGGCCGGTATGCGCGGTCTGATGGCGAAGCCGGACGGCTCGATTATCGAGACGCCGATCACGACCAACTTCCGTGAAGGTCTGAACGTTCTCCAGTACTTCATCTCGACTCACGGTGCCCGTAAGGGTCTGGCCGACACCGCGCTGAAAACCGCCAACTCCGGTTACCTGACGCGTCGTCTGGTTGACGTGACGCAGGATCTGGTGATCACCGAAGATGATTGCGGTACCAAGAACGGCTTCGTCGTCAAGGCGCTGGTCGAAGGCGGTGAAGTCATCGAGGCACTGCGCGAGCGTATCCTCGGTCGTGTCACGGTCGACGACCTGATTGACCCGGAAACCCAGGAAACCGTGATCTTCTCCGGCACCATGCTTGATGAAGATCTGGTCGACCTGATCGACAAGCTTGGCATCGATGAAGTCAAGGTGCGCACGCCGCTATCCTGCGACACGCGTTACGGTCTGTGCGCCAAGTGCTACGGTCGCGACCTCGGCCGCGGCATGATGGTCAATGCCGGCGAAGCGGTTGGCGTCATCGCCGCCCAGTCGATCGGTGAGCCGGGTACCCAGCTCACCATGCGTACCTTCCACGTTGGTGGTGCGGCGTCGCGGGCTGCCGTGGCTTCGCAGGTCGAAGCAAAGTCGGCTGGTACCGTTCGCTATACCTCCAACATGCGTTATGTCACCAGCGCCAAGGGCGAGAAGGTTGTCATCTCCCGTTCCGGTGAAGTGCTGATTACCGATGATCATGGTCGTGAGCGCGAGCGTCACAAGGTGCCGTATGGCGCCATGCTGGCTGCCGATGAAGGCAAGTCGGTCAAGGCCGGCACCAAGCTGGCAACGTGGGATCCGCACACCCGTCCGATCATCACCGAGTATGCCGGTACGGTCCGCTTCGAAAACGTTGAAGAAGGCGTTACCGTCGCCAAGCAGATCGACGATGTGACCGGTCTGTCCACGCTCGTCGTCATCGACAACAAGCGTGGTGGCAAGGCGGCAACCAAGGGCATCCGCCCGGTTGTCAAACTGCTTGACGAATCCGGTCAGGAAGTGCGGATTCACGGCAGCGAACACGCTGTATCCATCGCTTTCCAGGTGGGTTCGATCATTTCCGTGGTCGACGGTCAGAAGGTTGGTGTCGGCGACGTGCTGGCCCGTATGCCGCAGGAATCTGCAAAGACTCGCGACATTACCGGCGGTCTGCCGCGGGTTGCCGAGTTGTTTGAAGCCCGTACGCCGAAGGATGCTTCGGTGCTTGCTGAAGTGACCGGTACGATCAGCTTCGGCAAGGACACCAAGGGCAAGCAGCGTCTGGTCATCACCGATCTCGACGGCGAGCAGCACGAGTTCCTGATTTCCAAGGACAAGCATGTTCTGGTGCACGATGGCCAGGTGGTCAACAAGGGCGAGAAGATCGTCGAAGGCGAGCCGGATCCGCACGACATCCTGCGTCTGCAAGGTGTCGAGGCCCTGGCCCGCTACATCACCGACGAAGTTCAGGACGTCTATCGTCTGCAAGGCGTGAAGATCAATGACAAGCACATCGAGGTGATCGTTCGCCAGATGCTGCGTCGTGTGACCATCGTCGAGCCGGGCGACACCAAGTTCATCAAGTCCGAACAGGTTGAGCGTGCCGAGCTGTTTGCCGAGAACGATCGCATCGTCGCCGAAGGCAAGCTGCCGGCGGTCTACGATCACATGCTGCTTGGTATCACCAAGGCATCGTTGTCCACCGATTCGTTCATCTCGGCGGCATCGTTCCAGGAAACCACCCGTGTTCTCACCGAGGCTGCCATCATGGGCAAGCGCGACGAACTGCGTGGTCTCAAGGAAAATGTCATCGTCGGTCGCCTCATTCCCGCCGGTACCGGCCTGGCCTACCATCGCAGCCGCAAGGCCCAGCTGGCAGGCGAGGACATCGCGGCAGCACGTCCGATCGAGGAGGCTGTTGTCGAAAATGCAACACAAGAGGTCGATCAAGGTCTCTGATGCAGTAAGCCAACCCCCGTGTCTCGTTGACATGGGGGTTGATCAACCATAGAATCTATGGTCTTTGTCGGCAGAGACTAATCATTGTCTCTGCTATGGATAACAAAATTGCCGTCGTGCCCCTCTTTTCGGGGCCTGGCTGTTGAAGGAAGTTTGATATGCCGACCATCAACCAGCTCGTGCGCAAGCCGCGCGTCGCCGAAAAGGCCAAGAGCAAGGTTCCTGCGCTGGAAAAGTGCCCGCAAAAGCGTGGCGTTTGCACCCGCGTGTATACCACCACCCCGAAGAAGCCGAACTCCGCGCTGCGTAAAGTTTGCAAGGTTCGTCTGACGAACGGCTTCGAAGTCATCTCCTATATCGGCGGTGAAGGCCACAACCTGCAGGAGCACTCCGTGGTCCTGATCCGTGGTGGTCGTGTCAAGGATTTGCCCGGTGTGCGTTACCACACCGTGCGCGGCTCCCTGGATACCCAGGGCGTCAAGGATCGCAAGCAGTCCCGTTCCAAGTACGGCGCGAAGCGTCCGAAGGCTGCCTGATTCATCAGGTAGTTTGAGTAAGTGGCCACTCTGCTGGGTGGCCGAGAGGGCCGGGGGGGTGAAAACCCCTTCCCGGCTTTTCAACTGAATAGTGATCAAGTGAGGTTAGTATGCCCCGTCGTCGTGAAGTACCCAAGCGTGACATTCTTCCGGACCCGAAGTTCGGTAGCGTCGAAGTTTCCAAGTTCATCAATGCGGTGATGCAGAGCGGCAAGAAGTCGGTTGCCGAGCGTATCGTCTACGGTGCGTTTGACATCATTACCACCAAGTCTGGCAAGGATCCGCTGGAAGTGTTTGGTTCTGCCATGTCCAATGTCAAGCCGATGGTTGAGGTCAAGTCCCGTCGTGTTGGTGGTGCCAACTATCAGGTGCCTGTCGAAGTGCGTCCGGCGCGTCGCGCCGCCCTGGCCATGCGCTGGTTGCGTGAGTTCGCCCGCAAGCGTTCGGAAAAGTCTATGGGGCAGCGCCTGGCTGCTGAAATGCTGGAAGCCTCGGAAAATCGCGGCGGTGCTGTCAAGAAGCGTGATGAAGTTCACCGCATGGCTGATGCCAACAAGGCCTTCGCTCACTTCCGCTTCTAATCCGATTATTTTCGAAGGTATCTACCGTGGCACGTAAAACCCCTATTGAGCGCTACCGCAACATTGGTATCAGCGCGCACATCGACGCCGGCAAGACCACCACGACCGAGCGCATCCTGTTCTACACCGGTGTGAATCACAAGATCGGTGAAGTGCATGATGGCGCTGCAACCATGGACTGGATGGAGCAGGAGCAGGAGCGTGGCATCACGATCACCTCCGCTGCAACGACCTGTTTCTGGAAGGGTATGGACAGTTCCTTCCCGGAGCATCGTTTCAACATCATCGACACCCCGGGACACGTCGACTTCACCATCGAAGTCGAGCGCTCGATGCGCGTTCTCGACGGCGCCTGCATGGTTTACTGTGCGGTCGGCGGCGTTCAGCCGCAGTCGGAAACCGTCTGGCGTCAGGCAACCAAGTACAAGGTGCCGCGTCTGGCCTTTGTGAACAAGATGGACCGCTCCGGTGCCAACTTCTTCAAGGTCGTCGATCAGATGCGCACCCGTCTGCGGGCATCTCCCGTGCCGATCGTTATTCCAATCGGGGCTGAAGATAACTTCGAGGGTGTGGTTGATCTGCTGAAGATGAAGGCGATCTACTGGGATGAGGCTTCCCAGGGCATGAAGTTTGACTATCGCGAAATTCCGGCCGAGTTGCTGGAAACTGCGAAGACTTGGCGCGAACAGATGGTTGAGGCAGCTGCTGAGGCTTCCGAAGACCTGATGAACGAATACCTTGAAAACGGCGAACTGCCTGAAGACAAGATTCGTGAAGGCCTGCGTCTGCGCACCCTGGCTTGTGAAATTCAGCCGATGCTGTGCGGTACCGCGTTCAAGAACAAGGGTGTTCAGCGCATGCTCGACGCCGTCATCGAACTGCTGCCGTCGCCGGTTGATATCCCGCCGGTCACTGGTCTTGACGAGCGCGATAATGAAGTTTCGCGCAAGGCTGACGATTCCGAAAAGTTCTCGGCTCTTGCTTTCAAGTTGATGACTGACCCGTTTGTCGGTCAGTTGACGTTTATTCGCGTTTACTCCGGCGTTCTGATGTCTGGTGCCGCGGTCTACAACTCGATCAAGGGCAAAAAGGAGCGCATCGGTCGTATCCTGCAGATGCACGCCAACAACCGCGAAGAAATCAAGGAAGTTCTGGCGGGTGACATCGCTGCCTGCGTTGGTCTCAAGGATGTGACGACGGGTGAAACCCTGTGTGATCCGGATGCGCCGATCATTCTCGAGCGCATGATTTTCCCGGAGCCGGTGATTCACGTTGCCGTCGAACCGAAGACCAAGGCTGACCAGGAAAAGATGGGCTTGGCGCTTGGTCGTCTGGCTGCAGAAGATCCGTCGTTCCGCGTGCGTACCGATGAGGAGTCTGGTCAGACCATCATCTCCGGCATGGGTGAATTGCACCTCGACATCATCGTCGACCGCATGCGTCGCGAGTTCAATGTCGAAGCATCCGTCGGTGCGCCGCAGGTGGCTTATCGCGAATGCATCAAGAAGGCCGTCGAACAGGAAGGCAAGTTCGTCAAGCAATCCGGTGGTCGCGGCCAGTTCGGTCACGTCTGGCTCAAGATCGAGCCGAACGAAGCCGGCAAGGGTTACGAGTTCGTCGATGCCATCAAGGGCGGTGTCGTTCCGCGCGAATTCATTCCGGCGGTCGACAAGGGTCTGCAGGATGCTGTCACCAGCGGTGTGCTCGCCGGCTTCCCGGTGGTTGACGTCAAGTTCACGCTGTTCGATGGTTCCTACCACGACGTTGACTCGAACGAAAACGCATTCCGTATGGCAGCTTCGATGGCCTTCAAGGAAGGCATGAAGAAGGCCAGCCCGACGCTGCTGGAGCCGATGATGGCGGTCGTCGTCGAAACGCCGGAAGACTACATGGGTAACGTCATGGGCGATCTGTCCTCGCGTCGCGGTATTGTTCAGGGCATGGAAGATCTGCCTGGCGGTACCAAGGAAGTTCGTGCCGAAGTGCCGCTGTCCGAAATGTTCGGCTACGCTACTTCGCTGCGCTCCCTGTCGCAGGGTCGTGCTACCTACACGATGGAATTCAAGCACTACGTCGAAGCGCCGAAGAACGTCGCTGAAGCGGTTATCAACAAGAAGTAATGCTTTATTGGAGATCCGATAATGGCCAAGGAAAAATTTGAACGTACGAAGCCGCACGTAAACGTTGGTACGATTGGTCACGTTGACCACGGCAAGACGACGTTGACG
>Ga0209066_10000569_pt1 | contig 53048 bp, 54 predicted proteins | sample All_14_2_FD_187198 | JGI IMG/M metagenome (GOLD analysis project Ga0209066, IMG submission 187198) | Freshwater microbial communities in response to fracking from Pennsylvania, USA - Allegheny Zone_MetaG_DW_15 (SPAdes) (version 2) ...
GTGAACATGGTCGGAGGCAACATCGCTGGCAAGACACGCGTGATGACCACCGCCATCCAACTCGAGACGGGCCAGGGCAACTTCGGTCTTGCCCTTGCACTCGGCCTGATCCTGATCGGGATCTCATTCGTGATCATGAACGGCTTCACCAGGGTGCAGCAGTCGGGGGGCCGCTATGAGCGGTAAGGCGCACCACTGCGGCACACCGATCATCACGGGCGAGGACCTTGTCGTCCGCTACCATCGCCGAACGGTCGTCGAGGTGCCGCACTTCGATCTCTGTGATGGGGAGACGCACGCGATCCTCGGTCCCTCGGGCTCAGGGAAGTCCACGCTGCTGCGCGTGCTCGGACTGCTGGAGCGCCCAACGAAAGGTCGAATCACGCTCGATGGGCGATCGGTCAAGGCTGGAGACAAGCGCGCCCGGATGATGATGGCTGCGGTGTTCCAGAACCCGTACCTCTTCAAGGGCACGGTTGCGGAGAACGTGGGCTACGGACTCAAGCTCCGCGGCGTGTCCAAGTCCGAGCGAGACGACCGTGTCGCGGCGGCCCTCGAGCGCGTCGGCCTCGGCGGCACGCAGAAGGCTTCCGCGCTGCGGCTCTCCGGCGGCGAGGCGCAGCGGGTGGCGCTTGCCCGCGCGCTGGTCCTTGAGCCTCGGATCCTGCTGCTCGACGAGCCGCTCAGTTACCTCGATCCGCTCATCAAGCGGCGGCTCGTGCAGGACTTCTCACAGATCCTCTCCTCCGACGGCGTCACCGCGCTGTACGTGACGCACGACCAAGACGAGGCCATGGTGGTAGCCGACCGGGTCAGCATCATCAATGAGGGCACCGTGATCCGCAGCGGCGATGTCGACGAGGTCATGACGCTGCCCACGAGTCCCTGGATCGCGGACTTCATCGGGATGGACGCCGCTCTCAGCGGCACGATCATCGACAGTGTCGAGGGCATCGCCGAGGTGCTGGTGGCCGACGAACGCGTCTTCGCCCGCACCGACCTCCCTCCCGGCGCCAGCGTGCTCGTGGGAATCCGGCCTGAGGACGTCATGCTCTTCGAGGCCCGTGCCGAGACGCCGGTGTCATCGGCGCGTAATCACCTGCTGATGAGGGTGGAGTCCATCGAGCACATGGGGAGCACCGACCGGGTGAGTCTGTACTCGAATGGCATGCGGATCGCTTCCTCGATATCGCGCGCGGCGTCTCGTGAGCTCGGCCTCACGGCGGGTGCGGAGGTCCGTGCGTTCTTCAAAGCCACATCGGTCCGGGTGCGATCTGCCACTGGCGTACCCTCTGGGGTATGATACGGTGGCCGCGCCCGAGGGACGCGGCGTTCGCGGGCCGGCACTCGCGATGGAGGTAGAGATTGCCCGACACGAACCGTATCCCGGTGACCGCGGCCGTATTGGCCGGCGGTCGCTCCCAGCGCATGGGCGTCGACAAGACCATGCTGCTGTTCGATGGTGAGCCGCTTGTGCGCAGGGTCGCCGAGACGGTCGGCTCCGTCTGCGAGCACGTTGTGGTCGTCACCAACCGTCCCGAAGTGATGGAGTCAGCAGGCCTTCCGTCCTCCGTGCGGATACTCACCGACGAAGTCGCCTACCAGGGCCCTCTCGGTGGACTGGTCACGGCGCTCGCCGCCGCCGAAGATGAGTGGGTGCTTGCGGTCGCGGCCGATATGCCGTGGCTCGAGCCCTCGGTCATACGCACGCTCTGGAGCGCGCGCGGTGACGCGCAGATGGTGCTGCCGGTGAGCGAGAAGGGCCCTGAGCCCCTCCTGGCGCTCTACCACGTGAGTTGCCTGCCGGAAGCGCGGCGGATCCTTGCATCCGGCCGCCGCCGCCTCATCGCGATCGCGCCTGCGGTCAAGACCGTGGAGGTGCCACTCGACGCGTTCACGGGAGTCGACCCCGGCCTGCGCAGCATCGTGAACGTCAACACCCCGGAGGAACTGCTCGAGTCGCGAGATCGTGCGTCGGAGCAGCAGGAACCGGTCACGCCGCGGGTCTCCGTCATCGAGGTCGGTGCGCGCGCATCGCGCGGCATGCCCTCGGAGCGCCCGATCACCGTCTTCCTCAACGATGACGAGATCGCGACCATGCAGTCCACCCCTGAGGACCTTGCCGACCTCGGCATCGGCTTCCTGCTCTCCGAGGGCTTCATCACCGACAGAGAGGCGCTCGAGGGTGTGGACGTGGACCACAAACGCGGTCTCGTCTACGTGCGCTCCCGCGAGGAGGCGCCACCCGATGTGGCCGAGCGCAAGCGCTACGTCACATCGGGCTGCGGCAAGGGCATCACGTTCGCATCGGTGGGTCACGCTCGCGGAATCCTGCCGATCGATTCGGACGCTCGCGTCGGCTCGGAGGAGATCTACGACCTCGTGGGCCAGCTCGCGCGTGCCGCATCGTCGTATCGCGACACTGGCGGGATGCACTCATGCGGCATCGCACTCGGCGGCAAGCTGCTGCTTGTCCGGGAGGACGTGGGACGCCACAACGCGCTGGACAAGCTCTTCGGCCGGATCTGGCTCGATCGCATCGACACACAGAACGCGATGCTGCTCACCACCGGCCGCATCAGCTACGAGATGGCGGTGAAGGCGGCCAAGGCGCGGGTGCCTATCGTGGTGTCCCGGACGGCCGTCACCGACCTGGCAGCCGAGATCGCCGACCGTGCGCTGCTCACACTGGTGGGGTATGCCCGCGGTGGTAAGCTGGTCGTCTACACGAACCCGTCACGCATCGTCGTGACGTCGAAGGAGGGCGTCTGACGTGATCAGCGTCGAGGAAGCGCAACAGCAGGTCCTTTCGCGCATCTGCGTACTCGAGCCCGAGCGGGTCGGGCTCCTGGAGTCACTCGGCCGGGTGCTTGCCGAGGACGTGGTGTCGGACATCGACGTCTCGCCCTTCGACAACTCGGCCATGGACGGATACGCCGTCCGGCACGCCGATGTCCGCGACGCATCCGAGGGCGATCCGTCGATCCTCCAGGTGGTGGACCACATTCCCGCAGGCGTGCAACCGGAGATCGCGATCAATCCCGGCCAGGCAGCCCGCATCATGACCGGAGCGCCGATCCCCATGGGCGCCGACTCGGTCGTGATGGTCGAGCACACGCGCCCGGATACCGGCGAGGGCGGCGTCGGCGACACCGTGGCCGTGTTGCGCCCCGTCACGCTTGGCGAGAACGTCCGCTCCCGTGGTGAGGAAGTGCGCGAGGGTCAGTCGGTGCTGCTGGCCGGCGAGACGATCGGTCCAGCGGCGATCGGCCTGGCGGCATCGGTCGGTCATGCCGAGCTCTTCGTGCGCCGCCGCCCGCGGGTCGCGATCGTCTCAACCGGCGATGAGCTCGTGGATGTCGCGGAGAAGCCGGGCCCCGGCAAGATCCGCAACTCGAACTCGTACTCGCTTGCCGCGCAGGTCGTGCAGGCAGGCGGCGAGCCGTACGTGCTCGGCGTTGCCCGCGACACCGAGGAAAGCACGCGGGAGCTGCTCGAGCGCGCCCCGGAATTCGACCTGATGATCACCACAGGCGGTGTCAGCATGGGCGATTTCGACGTCGTGAAGAAGGTGCTCGAGGAGATCGGCGAGCTCGATTTCTGGCGCGTGGCGATGCGTCCGGGTGGGCCACAGACGTTCGGGACGATCGACGGCACCCCGTTCTTCGGGCTTCCCGGCAACCCCACCTCAACGATGGTCGGCTTCGAGCTGTTCGTGCGGCCCGCCATCCGCAAGATGGCCGGGTTCACCTCGCTCGTCCGTCCCCGCGTGGTGGCAACGCTCACGCATGACACACGCAAGAAGGCCGATCGCCGCTACTTCCTGCGCTCCAGGCTCACCCGGGGCGCCGACGGTGGCTACACCGTCGCGGTGTCCGGCAACCAGTCCTCGGCCCTGCTCACTGCGATGCATCGGGGCAACTGCCTGATGTCGTTGCCGGAGGGTGAATCGTTCGTGCCGGCGGGCTCCGAAGTCATATGCATCCGACTCGATGTAGAGGAAGGCACGGCATGAGCAGCGAGAACCAGAAGTTCACCGACCCCCGTTGGGCCGCTCAGGTGACCGACGAGATGATGGATGCGATCAAGACGAAGGCCATCGACGGGAAGATCACCTGCCCGGTGCTGCGCAAGTTCGCCGAGGACCAGGGTGTGGCCTACAAGGTCGCGGGCGCTGCCGCGGACGCCGCAGGTGTGCGCGTGCACAACTGTGATCTCGGGTGCTTCTAGCGTGAGCATGGGGACCGGCATCCCCGTCGTCTCGATCGTCGGCAAGAGCGATTCGGGCAAGACCACGCTCATGGAACGCCTGATCGGCGCTCTCGCGGAGCGCGGATACCGGGTCGCGAGCGTGAAGCACCATGTGCACGACTTCGACATCGACGTGCCCGGCAAGGACTCCTGGCGACATGCGAAGGCCGGAGCCGCGGTATCGCTCGTGAGCTCACCGTCCAAGCTCGGTATGACCCGCACGATGGATCACGAGGCCACGCTCGAGGAACTCCAGAGCCTTGCGGGTGATGTGGACATCATGCTCACCGAGGGCTACCGTCGCGCGGGCAACGTGCGGATCGAGGTCTCGCGGCATGCCCGCTCCACGGAGCTCGTCTGCGAGCCGCGGGAGCTGTTCGCGCTCGTGACCGACAACACGGAGCTCGAGGTCGGCGATCTGCCCGTCTTCGAACTCGATGACGCCGGGGGGCTGGCCGACCTTGTGGAGGCCACGTTTCTGAAAGGTGTGCCCCATGGCGACTGACGCATTCGGCCGAAGGATCGACTATCTGCGCATCAGCGTGACCGACCGCTGCAACCTGCGGTGCGTCTACTGCATGCCGCCCGACGGAGTGGACTGGAAGCCCCAAGACGACATCCTCTCGTTCGAGGAGATCGAGCGGTTCGCGCGTGTGGCGGCCGGTGAGGGCATCAGCAAGATACGGCTGACCGGTGGCGAGCCGCTCGTGCGGCTCGGCATCGTCGACCACGTGCGCCGTCTGCTCGAGACGAGCGGCATCGAGGCGATCGCGCTCACCACGAATGCGACACTGCTCCGCACGTATGCTGCCGATCTGGCCGAGGCTGGCCTCAGGCGCATCAACATCTCGCTCGACACCCTCGACCCCGAGGTGTATTCGAGCGTCACCCGGGGCGGCAAGCTCGAGGCCGCCCTCGATGGCATCGAAGCGGCGTTCGAGGCGGGGATGGACCCCGTCAAGCTCAACGTCGTGGTCGTGCGCTCGCTCGACCAGGATCTGCTCGGCTTCGCGAAGATGACCATCGACCGGCCGCTCCACATCCGCTTCATCGAGTACATGCCGGTCGGCGAGGTGGGCGAGCACAGCTGCACGAGTGCCGAGGCCGACGGATGGAGCGAGGCCGACCACGTGTCAACGGACGAGATCCTCGCGCGCATCACCGCCGAGGGTCTGGCGGCCGGACTGGGCGAGCTTACGGCGGTGCAGCGCGACGATGCTCCCGGTGGGTGGGGCCCCGCGCGTTACTATCGTTTCCCTGGCGCTCAGGGCACGATCGGCGTGATCTCTCCGCTCTCGCACCACTTCTGCGGCGAGTGCAACCGCTTGCGGCTCACGGCTGATGGCAGGCTCCGCACCTGCCTCTTCAGTGATGACGAGATAGACGTCCGCTCCGTGCTGCGGAACGGGAGTGACGATGACGTGCGTGCTGTGATCGACGGTGCGCTCGACTCGAAGCCTCAGGGGCACAATCAACAGCACGGCACGGTACGCCGCATGTCGCAGATCGGAGGCTGACGTGTCCCACGAGCACCTGACACATCTGGACGAGAGCGGCTCTGCACACATGGTCGACGTGGGTGCCAAGCCGATCACGCACCGTGTGGCGTCCGCCGAGGCCGTCATCCGCATGAGGCCCGAGACGCTCGCGATGATCGTCGAAGGCAGGGCGCCGAAGGGCGACGTGTTCGCCGTTGCGCGGATAGCGGGAATCCAGGCGGCCAAGCGCACGGCCGATCTCATCCCGCTGTGCCACCCGATCCCCATCACCAAGGTGTCGGTGGAACTCGAGCCGGGCGAGGCGTCGGTGCGGATCCTCGCCACCTGTGCCACCGATGGCAAGACGGGTATCGAGATGGAGGCGCTCACCGCCGCGGCCACCGCCGCGCTTGCGCTGTACGACATGTGCAAGGCGGTCGATCGTGGCATGGAGATCGCTTCGATCCGCCTGCTCGAGAAGTCCGGCGGCGCTTCCGGCACATGGACACGCACCGGTGACGATCAGACCCACAAGGAGGACTGAGTACATGCCCGCGACTGTCACATCCGTGAACCTGTCGGCGAAGAAGACCGTCCGGAAGACCCCTGGCGAGTCCGGGGTCCTGGTGCCCGGGAGCGGCTTCGAGGGTGATGCGCACGCAGGCGACTGGCATCGCCAGGTGAGCCTGCTCGCCGAGGAGTCCATCGCCAAGATGCAGGAAAAGGGTCTGGACGTGCACGAGGGCGACTTCGCCGAGAACATCACCACACGCGGGATCGACCTCGTCTCGCTGCCCGTCGGCACGCGCGTGCGCGTTGGAGATACGCTCCTCGAGGTCACGCAGATCGGTAAGGAGTGCCACACCAAGTGCGCCATCTACTACCAGGCCGGTGACTGCGTCATGCCCAAGGAGGGCATCTTCGCCATCGTGCTCGAGGGCGGGCGCGTCGAGGTCGGAGACGAGATCGTGGTCGCGGGGAGCGACTCCTGATGAGCGTTCTGCGCATCGGCGTCCTGACCTCCTCCGATACGCGCGCGGCTGGTGGCGCGGAGGACACGTCGGGTCGCGCGTTGATGGAGCTCTCGGGATCGCGTGGGTGGGAGGTGGCCGCGTACCACCTGCTCCCGGACGATCCCGAGCGCATCGCGGCCGCGCTCATCGATATGGCTGACGCCGATCGATGCGACATCGTGTTCACCACCGGGGGTACCGGTATCGGGCCACGCGACGTGCTCCCGGAGACCACGCTTTCGGTCTGCGAGCGTGAGGTCCCCGGCATCGGCGAGGTCATCCGCGGTGAGAGCCTCAAGATCACCGACCGCGCGATGCTGTCCCGGGGTACGGCGGGGCAGCGTGGGAGCACGCTCATCATCAACCTACCCGGTTCGGAGAAGGCCGTGCGCGAGTCGTTCGGCTTCGTGGCCGACGTGCTTGAGCACGCTGCCGAGATGATGGCCGGCGGGGGGCACGGTTAGGCGATGAGCGAGTCACCGGGCGTCATCTACTTCGATCATGCCGCTACATCCTGGCCTAAGCCTCCAGGTGTGGTCGAGGCGATGGTGTCAGCCATGGACTCGGCTGGCGGCAACCCTGACCGGGGGTCGCACGCGCTTGCGCTTGCGGCCGGCAGGACTATCGCGCACGCGCGAAGCGAGGTCGCCCGGCTCCTCGGCGTGTCCGACGCGCGCGATCTCGCATTCACATCCGGGTGTACCGAGGCGCTCAACCTGGTACTCAAGGGGTCCCTTAAGCGTGGCGATCGGGTCGTGGTGGTGTCGGCCGAGCACAATGCGGTCGTCCGCCCGCTCTACACGCTCGTCACGCGCGGGGTCAAGGTCGCGCGTGTGCCCGTCGATGCCGAGGGGCACGTGGATGTCGAAGATGTCGAGAGGGCGGTCACAGCCGCGTCCACCCGGATGGTGGTCTGTCAGCACGCATCGAACGTCACAGGCGCGATCCAGGCGATCGCCGACCTTGCCGATGTCGCGCACGAGCACGGTGCGGTCATGGTGGTCGATGGCGCTCAGGCCGCCGGCCACCTGCCGGTCGACTGCGGCTCCCTCGGCGTCGACGCCTACGCGGTGGCCGGGCACAAGGGGCTGCTCGGCCCACAGGGCATCGGTGCGCTGTACCTCGCACCGGACTTCCAGCCGACCGAATCGCTTCAGGGCGGAGGTGGATCGTCCATCGAGGTGACGCAGCCTGCGGATCGCCCCGACCGCTATGAGGCCGGCACGCCGAACACGCCGGGTATCGCGGGTCTCGGCGCCGGAGCGACGCTGCTGCTGGCCGAGGGGCAGGCGCTGATGGCGCGCGAGCGAGGGCTCACGCGCAGGCTGCATGAGGGATTGCTCGAGATACCCGGACTCCGGGTGCTCGGTCCAGCCCCCGACGTGCCACGAGCGCCGGTCGTGAGCGTTGCCTGCGACCGCATCTCCCCGGACGAGATCGCACACAGCCTCGACAAGCGGTACGGCATCGCCGTCCGTGCCGGGCTGCACTGCAGCCCGTGGACGCACGCGGCGGTCGGCACGCTCGAGTCGGGCGCGGTGCGGTTCAGCCTCGGATGGGGCCTCGAGGACGACGCCGTCGACAGGGCGCTGGAGGCGATGCGCGAGATCTGCGGGTGATCCGCGCAGGCTCTCGGACTTCGCTCAGCGGACGATGAAGACGGGGGTCCCCACCTCGACACGCTCGTACAGGTCCTCGATGTCCCAACGGTGCATGCGCATGCACCCGTGTGACGCCGCGGTGCCGATGGACGAGTTGGCCGTGGTCCCGTGGATCCGGATGCCGGGAGCGTTGATGTTCAGCGCCCGCGTGCCGAGCGGGTTGCTCGGGCCGGGTCCGATGGTCTTCGGCATGTCAGCCGCCCAGGCCGATCCGGGGTTCACCCACGTCGGCATATAGCGCTTCTGCGTGATCTCGAACTCCCCGCGTGGTGTGGGGTGACCCGGTGTCCCAACGGCCACTCCGTACGTCTTCTCGATCTCGCCATCGCGGTAGAGGTACAGCTTCCGTTCTGAGATGTCCACCAGGATCGCGGGACCAAGCTCCGACTCGGTGATCTCGGGCTCGGAGTGGATGATCCCGGCCTCCACTGTCTTCACGCCCGCTATGAGCGCCTCACGCAGCGCTCCCGCGGTCGCGGTCACGTCGAGCGAGGTCCCGACGCGCGATGGGACAAACACGACCGCGCCGTCTTCGAGCTTGATAGCGGCGTCGGAGGGGGTCGTCTCGACGGACCGTGCGGTCTCGGCGAGCCACTCATCGACCGTTGCGTCCGCGAGCGTGATCTTGAGGTCCGTCTTCGTGCCGGCCGGCCGGTCAGACACACGGTCGACGACGCGTCTGGGCAGCGCGGCCCGCTTGCGTGGCAGGAACGCTTCTTCGAGCATCGCGTCGACGTCGACCGCCACGACCTCGGCCGCAGGGAGCGTGAAGCGCGTGCCGCCGACATCCACGGTCACGGGCTCGCCGAGCGGCGCCACCACTTCACGCGTGATGAGCTCGCGTGCGTCCGAGCGTGTCATCCCCGAGACATCGATGCCCGCCACCAGCGCACCGGTGGGCATGATGTCGCGATTGATGTAGTCGTCCGCGACCGCAGCGGCGGTTCCACCTGCGATGGCGAACAGGACCAGAGAGGTCGCGAGCGCGGCAAGCCGGACCGGAAGTGAAGCACGATGCATGGAAGTGGCCTCTCAGCACGCAGACCGTACGGATTCCGGTTATTCTACAATGAATGCGCCGTGCGCACAGGTGCCGGGCGTCATCGATGGGGGACGGATGCAGCGAGAGTCGGATGTGGCGCCTGTCCGGGGGAGCCTCGACAAGCTGATGGGCAAGGTGCTGGCCGACCATGGCCTTGACCTGCGCCAATACCGCGAGCGCTACGTCGAGCGGCGCGTGGCGGTCCGGCTCAACTCGCTTGGTCTGCGCACCTATCACCAGTATGCCGCGTATCTCGACGCACACCCTGATGAATACCATCGGCTGCTCGACACCCTGACGATCAACGTCACCCAGTTCTTCCGTGATCCGGAGGTCTTCGCTCTGTTCCGGGAGCAAGTGCTGCCGACGGTCCTGGAGGCGAAGCTTTCCCGGCGTCAGCGCATCCTCAGGGTGTGGTCGGCCGGTTGCGCGACCGGAGAGGAGCCATACTCGCTCGCCATGTCGCTGCTCGACGCGATGGACAGAGCGGGTGCAGGCACCATCATCCCTACGGTCATCGGCACCGATATCGACCGCTCCGCGTTGGCGATCGCCAAGAAGGCGGAGTATCCCGTGCGTCAGCTGGCCCACATCCCGCAGCACGATCAGATGCGCTATCTGGATGTGGGAGCTGAGACCTTCCACCTCAGACAGAAGGTCAGGGACATCGTTCGCTTCCAGTATCTCAATCTCTTCGAGAGCGCGCCGATACATGGGGTAGACGTCGTGTTCTGCCGCAATGTGTTCATCTATTTCAACAAGGCCGACCAGGAGCGGCTCATCCGCGCGTTTTGGGAGTCATTGACCCGCGGGGGGTACCTTGTGCTCGGCCGATCGGAGCGGTTGTCGCCCGAGGTATCGGGTGCGTTCGAGCTGATCGATGGGCGTCAGCGCACATATCGCAAGCCCACTGGACTGCAGCGGGCATGAGGGTTTGCTATCGTTGGAGGATAAGCGTCTGGGCGGGGAACGACCGAGGAGGGTACGCATGACCGAGTACGTGCGTTCGAGTCAGCTGAAGCGTGGGCTTTCGTTCACATTCACGCTCCTGACGTGGCTGACGATCGGCCCTGCGGTGCTCGTGGGTCTCACCGCCACCGGCCTGTTCGCCCTCATCGCACTCGATATGGAAACCGAGACGCTCAAGTCGATCGCCCTGTTCGGCGCGATCGCGATGGCGATCTGCGCGGTCCCGGGGTCGCTCGCCTGGCGAGCCGCGTTCAAGCGTCGCGTCCTCGAGCCGCTGCGCGACCTCGGCGCGGTGTTGATCGAGGCTGGTAAGGGCGATCTGACCGTGCGCGCTGTGGCGCCGCACGAAGACGAGATCGGCCTGCTGGCCACCGAGACCAACGGCCTCATCGGCTCGCTGTCCGGCATCGCCACACAGCTGCGCGTCTCGGCCGAGTCGGTCTCCAACGCCGCAACACAGCTCTCCGCGTCGTCCCAGGAGATCAGCGCCTCATCGATGGAGATATCGTCGTCGGTGCAACAGGTCGCCCACGGAGCCGAGCTGCAGTCGCGCAAGGTCGAGGAGACCACCGCGGCGATGGAGTCGATCTCGACAGCCGTCAGCGAGGTTGCCGAGCGCGCCATGGAGGCGAGTCGCACGAGTGACGCGGCCGCGCAGTACGCGCTTGCGGGCGAGCAGTCCAATGAGCAGGCCATCAGCAAGATCAACGAGGCGCTCGAGGCGATCCTCACGCTCGCTGCGTCGGTCGAGACGCTCGGCCGACGCTCGAACGAGATAGGCAACATCGTCGATGTGATCACCACGATCGCCGATCAGACGAACCTGCTTTCCCTCAATGCGGCGATCGAGGCCGCGCGCGCCGGGGAGTCCGGCCGCGGGTTCTCGGTGGTCGCGGAGGAGGTCCGTAAGCTCGCCGAGGGCTCCGGCAAGGCCGCTGAACAGATCGGCGAACTCATCAAAGAAGTCCAAGCGGAGACGGCGACCGCTATCAAGTACATGGAGATCGGCACCACGGAGGTGCGTGTCGGCGCCGAGGTCGTGAACGAGAGTGGCGAGGCGCTTCGCCAGATCACCGAGGCTGTCACCAGGACGGCTGAACTCGCGCAGACCATCGCCGACACGACGGCCCAGCAGGCGAAGCGCGCGACCGACATCGATCGCGCCATGCACGACATCGCCGCTGTCGTCGAGGAGAACGCGGCGAGCGCACAGGAGACCGCCGCTGCCACCGAGCAGCAGACCGCATGCATGGAGGAGATATCGTCCTCGGCGCAGGACCTCGCGGACATGGCGCACCTTCTGGAGCAGTCGGCGTTGCAGTTCCGTGTCTCGGGGGCGGGCGAGTGAGCGACACCGCCGTCAACGAGGTCCGGCAGTACGTGCTGTTCTCGCTGTGTGGTGAGGAGTACGGGCTTCCCATCACCGCTGTCCGCAGCGTCATCCGGTTCGAGGACCCCACGCCCGTCCCGCATGCGCCCGAAGGCGTCGAGGGTGTGTTCAATCTGCGCGGTCAGATCCTTCCGTTGGTCGACCTTGGTCGCCAGTTGCGTGGATCGGCGATCGAGCCCACCGTCCTCTCCCGGATCATCGTCGCCGAGGCGGGGCTGGGGAGTGTGGGGCTCGCCGTCGACCGCGTGCACGAGGTGGCAAGCATCCCCGTCGACCAGGTCCGTCCGGCCCCTGCTGCAGCATTGACCACTGAGATGGGGGACGCGTTCGAGGGTGTGGCCACATACGGCGACCGCCTCGTGATCCTGCTCGATCCCGACAAGGCGCTTCCCAAGCCGGTACTCGCGTCTTCCGGCGTTATCCAGGAGGGTGAGCTCGATGCCTAGGTCAGTGCTCGTGGTCGATGACGCGGCGTTCATGCGGATGATGATCCGCGACATCCTCACCCGCGAAGGATATCTGATCCATGAGGCCGTCAACGGTCGCGACGCTGTCGAGAAGTACCTTGAGGTGCGCCCTGACCTGGTCACGATGGACATCACGATGCCCGGGATGAGCGGTCTGGAGGCGTTGCAATCGATCCGTGAGCAGGACCCCGGGGCGCGCGTCTTGATGGTGAGCGCCATGGGCCAGCAGAAGATGATCGTCGAGGCGCTCGAGTACGGGGCGATGGACTTCCTGGTGAAGCCGTTCCAGCCGACGAAGGTGCTCGAGACCGTCAAGAAGTGCCTGCAAGCGGCACCACGCGGCTGATAGGGGAGCCATGCGCTCCGCGATAAAGGTACTCGTCGTCGATGACTCAGCGCTCACCCGACAGATACTCACGCGGGCGCTGTCAGTCGACCCCGCGATAGAGATCGTCGGGACGGCGCGTACCGGCGTGGAGGCCATCGAGAAGACCGTGGCCCTTCTCCCCGACGTCGTGACCCTCGACATAGAGATGCCCGAGCTCACGGGCATCGAGGCCCTGCCACACATCATCAGGGCGAGCGCGGCGCGAGTCATCATGCTCTCGGGGGTCGATGACCCGGACACCACCTATCAGGCGCTCGACCTGGGTGCGACGGACTTCATCGTGAAGCCCGCTGAGGGGTTTGCAAGCTCGATTGCCGACCTCAGCGAGGTGCTGCTCAAGAAGATCAAGCTCGCGTATCGGGTCCGCCCCGAGTCCCGTACGGCCGTTCGTGAGACTGCGCCTGTCGTCCGCGACGTCCAGCGATCCGCGGCCGCTACAGTGCCGCCGTCCCGGCTCGTGGCGATCGCGGCGTCGACCGGGGGCCCTCCCGCTCTGGAGACCGTGTTCTCGGGGCTGGGCTCGGGTCTGGATGCCGCCTACCTCGTGGTCCAGCACCTTCCCAAAGGATTCACGAGTTCACTGGTGCGCCGGCTGGCGCGAACGAGCGACCTGGTGTTCGTGGTGGCGGAGGACGGCATGCTGGTCGAGCGTGACACGGCGTATGTCGCGCCACACGGGCTGCACATGAAGGTGAGCGGAAGGCGTACCTTGCGTATCGCGCTGGAGGACACCCCGAGCGTACACGGCGTGAGGCCTGCGGCCGACCCGCTGTTCCAGAGCGTCGCCGGTGCCGCAGGTGCGCAGGGGATCGGGGTCGTGTTGACCGGCATGGGGGCCGACGGTGCGCGGGGGTCGCGGGCGATCATCGACGCCGGCGGCATGACCATCGTGCAGGACGAGGGCAGCAGTGTCGTGTGGGGAATGCCTGGCGCCACGGTCCGGACAGGCGCAGCCTCGCATGTCGCGCCGCTCGAAGCTATCGCGACCGAGATCAGACGCGGCCTTCGGGGGGTGAGGGTGCATGAGTGACGACATGTCGGCGTACAGGGACGTGTTCCTGAGCGAGAGCGCCGAGTATCTGCAGGCCATAACGGACGGGCTGCTCGCCCTTGAGTCGGATCCTGTCGACCTTGAGCCGGTAGAGACCATCTTCCGTGGTGCCCACTCGCTCAAGGGCATGGCTGCGGCGATGGGCTACATGGCGACGCAGGAGCTCACCCATAAGATGGAGTCCCTGATGGCCACGGTCCGTTCGCGGGCCCAGGTGGCTGACAGTTCGCTCATAGATCTCATGTTGAAGGCGACAGACCGTGTGCGTGAGGTCATCGACGACGAGTCGACCGGCACCGAAGCGCCGAACGTGAGCGACATGATCGCTCTCCTGCAGGAGCGGACCGGCGGGGCCGTCGCGCCGACCGTGGCCCGGCAGAGCCCGACAGCCGCGATGATCTCGGCGCCCGGAACCGGACACACTGATGGAGCCGTCTACAAGGTCACCGTCCGCCTTGAGGAGGGCTGTGTCCTCAAGGGAGTGAGGGCGTACATGGCCATCAAGCGGCTCGGCCACCTGGGTACGGTCATCGAGACCGAGCCAGGCGCGCGCGAGATCGAAGATGAGCGGTTCGACCTCACGTTCCACGTGATCGTGCGCACCAGGGCCACCTCTGCCGCGCTTCGGGACGCCGTCATGGCGGTCACCGAGGTCGAGGATGCCGAAGTGGCCGAGGTGGCTGAGTCTGCGGCACCGGTGGTCGCCCCACAAGCGGGCGACGCACCCGTGACCGCTGTGCGGCAGGCGATGCCGAAGCTCGCGGAGACACAAACGGTCCGAATCTCGATCGGTCACCTGGACACGATCGTCAACCTCGTTGGCGAGTTGGTCATCGTCCGTTCGCGGCTCGAGGACATCGCCGGCCGCACCGGGGATGGCGAGCTCGCGGAGTCGCTCGGAGTGCTTGAGCGGATCAGCGCCGACCTTCAGCAGGAGGTCATGCAGACGCGCATGGTGCCTGTGGGCAACATCTTCAACCGGTTCCCCCGGATGGTGCGCGATCTGGCGCGCGACCTCGGCAAGGACGTCGTGCTTGAGATGGAGGGCCTCGACATCGATCTCGACAGGACCGTCCTGGACGAGATCGGCGACCCCATCGTGCACCTGCTGCGCAATGCGATCGACCACGGTATCGAGCCATCCGAGGACCGCGTGGCGGCGTCGAAGCCGGCCCGCGGGACCGTGCGCCTGGTCGCCGAGCGCGTACGCGAGCAGGTGCTCATCTCGGTGGCCGACGATGGCCGGGGCATGGACATCGAGCGCATCTGGAACAAGGCCGTGGAGCGCGGGATCGTGGACCGCGCGGCGCGCGACTCGTACAGCGACCAGGACGTGCTCATGTTCGTCTGCCTCCCGGCGTTCACCACGGTCGACCAGGCCACACGGGTCTCCGGACGCGGTGTCGGCATGGACGTGGTCAAAGGCAAGATCGAATACCTGGGTGGCAGCATCATGATCTCGTCGACCCCCGGCGAAGGCATGCGGATCTCCCTGCAGCTGCCGCTCACGCTCGCCATCATCCAGGCGTTGCTCGTGCGCAGCGGCGAGCAGGTGTACGCGTTGCCGCTCAGTGCGGTCGATGAGGTCCTGTCTCCCGATGAGGTCACATTCAAGACGGTGGATGGCGCGCCGGTCGTCGCGCTGCGAGACGGTTCCGTTGTCGCGCTGAGCGACCTTGACGAGCTGCATGGGCGCGCGTCGGCCGGAGGCGACGACCGGTCGAAGCATCTGATCCTCGTGCGGTCCGGTCATGTGATGCACGCACTGGCGGTACCCGCGCTCCTGGGCAGGCGCGAGGTCGTCATCAAGCCGTTGTCGCCCCTGTTCCGCGGTCTCCCGGGTCTTGGTGGAGCGACCGTGCTCGGTGACGGCAGAGTCGCGCTCATCCTCGACCCACGGACGCTCTTCTCTCGGGAGGTGTGAGTCTTGGATCCACGGTCGCTCACCGCGATCCAGCGCGACGCGTTGGGTGAGGTCGGCAGCATCGGCGCCGGCCATGCCGCGACGGCGTTGTCACAGATGCTTGGCATGCCGGTGGACATCGACGTCCCGGATCTCCAGGTGTTGTCCATCCCCGAGGTCCCCACGGTGCTCGGCGGTCCCGAGAATCTGGTGGGCGCGGTCTACAGCCGTCTACTGGGCGATCTCGGTGGCGGGCTGCTCTTCGTCCTGGAGCGCGACGCGTTCCTGCAACTCTCCGACCTGCTGCGGTCGCGAGCGCCCGGCACATCGAAGTCCCTCGGTGCGGCCGAGGAGGCCACGGTGACCCATGCGGCATCCGTGCTGCTGTCGGCGTACCTGGCGGCGGTGGCGCGTCTCACCGAGCTCTCCACGCTTCCCGGGCCGCCGGAGTTCGCGTTCGACATGAGCGGGGCGATCCTTGAGGGTGTGACCACCCAGGTCGGCCTCAAGGCTGAGACAGCGATCCTCGTGCTCACCCGCTTCTCCGCACTGGAGACGAGTGTCGACGCTGCTCTGTTCTACTTGCCCGATCCCGATAGTCTCGATGTGATGCTCGGTCGACTGGGGGTTCTCTGAGCGTGTCCTCGACCGGTGACATAGGGGGACTGTGGGCCGCGCCGGATGAACGCACGGTGCTGGTCTCGACCGGTGAGATCGCGGTCGCCGTCCATCCACAGCGGCTGGTCACCCCCGCGCTGGGCTCATGCATCGGGCTCACGCTCTGGGACGCGTTCACCCGCCGGGGAGGTATGGCACACATCATGCTGCCTTCGCCGTCGGAGACCCGGCTGGGCGGGCTTGCCGACCGGTTCGCCTCCGTTGCCGTACCACGGTTGGCCGAGGCTGTCGCCGGTGGCGTGCCGCGCCGCCGGTTGGTCGCCAAGATCGCCGGTGGGTCGACGATGTTCGGTGGTGACGCCGGGATGGCGAGCATCGGCGTGCGCAACGCGGAGGCCGTGAAGCACGAGTTGGGCCAGCTGCGCATACCGCTGCTGGCCGAGGATATCGGCGGCACGCACGCCCGCACGATGGAACTCTATCTGGACACCGGGCTGGTGGTCGTGCGCAGCTACCGGTACGGTATCAGGGAGTTGTGATGCACCCGACCACACCTCGAGCGGAAGGCGCTTGATGGAAGAGCTGACAGGGTCGACCGTTTCGCGGTCGGTCCGAGAAGGACAGATACGGATCGCTATCGCCGGTGGCGGGTTGCGCGCCACCTCAGTGTTGCGTCTTCTCAACGACATCGAGAACCTGAGCGTCGCTGCGGTCTACGACCCGAGTCGTACGGCGCCGGCGATGCGCCTTGCCGAGGATCTCGGTGTGTTCACAACGACACAGGCGTCGGAACTGGCCCAGATAGCCGGGCTCGACCTCATCCTCGACCTCTCAGACGACATCGTCGTCCGAGAGGCGCTTGAGAGCGAACGGCAGCCGGATGTCGCGATCATCACAGGCAACGGTTCCGAGCTCGTGTGGGACCTTCTGATCGCCAAGAAGCGCAGCGAGGAGCAGGAGAAGATCTTCGTTGAGCTGCAGGTGGCCTACGACAAGATCCGCAGCCACGAGCGGAGACTCCAGTCCAGCAAGGAGGCGCTGGAGCGGGCGAACGAGGAGCTGGAGAGCAGGCTCGCTGAGATCTTCTTCACGCACGAGTTCTTCAAGGCGCTCACCACGTTCAGCTCGGTCGACGACGTGACGAGCCTGATCGTAGATGGCGCCAACGGCATCCTCGGCGCCGAGATCTCGGCGGTCTACCTGTTCGAGCATCGCGACTGGACGCTCCATCTCCGTGCCAGCCAGGGCCGTCCGGAGGAGTTCTTCCGTCCGAGCATGCCCGTCTCGGAGACACTGCTCGGCGTCGCCTTCCGTGAAGGGTTCGTACAGCAGACCGATGTCGCCGGTGGTGCGGGTCTGGCCGATTGGGCCGCGAATGCGGGCGAGGTCAGATCCCAGGCGGCCATGCCGCTTCGTTCGGGCGACAGCGTGATAGGCGTGCTGCTTATCGCCTCGGCCACGTTCCGGGAGTTGACGCAGGCGGAGCGCGATCGTCTTCAGGTGATCGCGAACCAGTCGTCGCTCGCGCTGCAGAACGCACTGCTCCACGAGGAGCTCGAGCGGTTGTCGGTCACGGACCGACTGACCGAGCTCTACAACCACGGATACCTGCACCAGCGGCTTGACGAGGAGATCGAGCGAGCGATGCGCTTCGGCCACAGGCTGTCGGTCATCATGCTCGATATCGACGACTTCAAGCAGTTCAACGACCGTTATGGTCACCCTCGCGGCGACACCGTCCTCAAGGCGGTGAGTGCCATCATCAGGCAGAACCTGCGTGAGATCGACGTGGCGGCACGGTATGGCGGTGAGGAGTTCGTCGTCGTGCTGCCTGAGACCGATGTCGCCGGGGCGCTCGCGGTGGCCGAGCGGATCAGAGCCAGCACCGAGTCCTATCCCAACATCGCGGACGACCACGGCGAGCGGGTGGTGCAGACCGTCTCGCTGGGTGTCGCCACGTACCCGCTGCACGCGTCCGACGGAGCGAGTCTGATCGAGTCGGCGGACCAGGCGATGTATCGCGCGAAGCGTACGGGTAAGAACCGGGTGGTCGTCGCCGTCTGAGGCGATGGCCCGTGGATCAGGGGACCACGGTCCGGAAGGCGGCATGAGTGAGTCTCGATCGCGCGCTCGCGAGTCTGCAGCCCGACCCGATCACCGAGCAGGTCCTGCGGGATGTGCTCGTATTGTTCACGCGTCATCCGAACGAGCCGCTCACCGAGCGTGACGTCGCCCTCCGCACGGGACGCAGGGTCGATGAGCTGGGCGTGCTCCTGCCGATGCTTGCGTCAGGGTTCGTGCTAGACTTCGACCGCGCATCAGGGGTCTACAGGTATACCGGTGACGTCGTGCTGGGGTATGAGATCGATGCGTTCAGGAAACGTATCGATAGCAGGCAGAGCCACGTCACATCGAACGTCGCACGGTTCAGGGAGCGTCGCGGTCCGTGAACCGTCGGCGCGTCCACCGAACGGAGCCAAGGGTGCTTGAGCCGATAAGACAAGGCGATCGCGGGCCGGCGGTCGAGGACATCCAGAAGCGACTGTTGGCGCTCGGGTTCGACCTCGGCCCCACCGGCATCGACGGCGTGTTCCTGGGCGCCACGCTTGCGGCGGTCCGTCGGTTCCAGGGCGAGCACGCCTTGTCCGAGGACGGCATGGTCGGCGATGAGACGTGGGCGGCGCTCGTGGACGCGACCTTCCGCCTGGGCGATCGGCTGCTGTACTTGCGGTACCCATACCTCCACGGCGCCGATGTGCGCGCTCTCCAGGGTGCGCTCAACGTCCTCGGGTTCGCATGCGGTGCGCCCGACGGCATCTTCGGCACGTTCACCGAGCGGGCCGTCGGCGAGTTCCAGTCCAACGTGGGGCTGCCTGACGACGGGATCGCCGGTCCGGAAACGGTGCGGGCTATCGAGCGTCTCCATCATGTCTGGGAAGGTAAGGATCCTGCGGCGCCGGCCAACCTGCTCGTGGCGCCCGCGCGTGCGGCCGAGGCGCTCCGAACCACGCGGTTCACCCTGGTGTGTGTGGATGGCCCGGGGCTCGTCGTGGGTGAGCGCCTCGCCAATCTCGCGATGGCGACTGAGCCCGGTGCACGGATGCACCTGGCCGTCGTGCCCGGCGACGCTGCGCCCGGCCATGTCACGGTCTATCTCGGCGAGGCGTCCTCGCTCGAGGCGCCGGGAGGCGCGCCCATCGTGCGGGTGCCGGAAGGGGAGGGGGCCGAGGGGCGCTTCATGACGGCCTTCGCGGCCGAGAGCCGACCCGGGACCATCGCGGTCGTCGTGCCCGCGGAGGTCGAAGCCGACGAGCGCGTCGCCCAGTCCACCGCGGTGCACATCCTTGATGGTCTGTGCGCCGCCCTGTCGGGCGGCGTCGTCCCTGTGGTAAGATAGCGCGGTCGCTCGGCCGTCCCTGGTTCATCGAGGAGGCTGGACATCCTGAGTCAGACATTCCGGCGGGCCACCGGCCTGCTTGTCATCATCGTTCTTGCCCTGGTCATGATCGTGCCATCAGCGTTCGCTACACCTCTCGAGGAGAAGCGGGCCGAAGCGGCGCGCATCCAGGCGCAGGTCGACGAGCTCGACACCCACCTCGAGGTCGCCGCTGAGGCGTACAACGAGGCGAAGGGCGCCTACGACGCCGTCTCCACGAAGGTGAAGGAGAACGAGACCCGCGCGGCCGAGCTCACCGCGCAGCAGCAGACCCTCCAGTCGAACCTCGCCACCCGCGTCGCCAGCATGTACCGGCAGGGGCCGCTCGCGCAGCTCGAGGTCCTTCTGACTGCCACATCGTTCGAGGAGTTCGCCACTACCTGGGACATCCTCCGTTCGCTCAACGACCAGGACGCGGCGCAGGTCTCCGAACTCAAGGCTACCACCGCTGAACTCGAGCGGATCCATGCCGAGCTGGCCGCACAGCAGGCCGAGGCGAAGGCCCAATCCGACCTGATGGAGTCCCGCAAGGCAGAAGTCGAGAAGCAGCTCGCCGAGCGCAACCGCGTGCTCAACAGCGTGAATGCGGAGATCGCGCAGATCCTTGCTGAGCAACGTGCGGCTGAGCGGCGTCGTGCCGAGGCGGCAGCCGCGGCAGCCCGGGCGGCCGCCCGGCCCACCACCGACTACGGTACTCCCACCACGGCACCCCGCTCGGAGGTCGTGGCGATAGCGCTCTCCAAACTCGGGTCACCCTACAAGTGGGCCGCCTCAGGCCCCGATTCCTTCGACTGCAGCGGCTTCACCATGTGGGTCTACCGGCAGGTTGGCGTGAGTCTGCCGCACAGTTCGAGGGCGCAGATCAACTACGGACAGCGTGTCTCACGTGCGAACCTCGCGCCCGGAGACCTGGTGTTCTTCGGGCGAAGCACCATCCATCACGTCGGCATCTATATCGGCAACGGGAAGTACGTCCATGCGCCGAGCACCGGTGACGTCGTGAAGGTTTCCAGTCTGAGTGGCCGCAGCGACTACGTGGGGGCGTGTCGGCCCTAGGGGCGTGAACGCGGGATCGCACCGATCGATGGGGGGCTCATGCTGGGGGGCAGGCTCTGGGTTCCCCTGCGCTCGGCCGACTACCGCCGGCTCTGGGCAGGTCAGTTCATCTCGGTCGTTGGCGACAAGATCGACCAGATAGCGCTCGGCATCCTCGTCTATCAGAAGACGGGGTCGGAGTTGCAGATGGGGATCATGCTCGCCATCTCGATGCTGCCCGCTGCGCTGTTCGGCATGCTGGCGGGTGCGTTCGTCGACCGCTGGGACCGCCGTCGCACCATGGTGGTCGCCGACGTGCTCCGCGCTCTCTGCGTGTTCGCCGTACCCTTCGTAGCCGAGTGGAGCCTCCTTGCCGTGTACGGCCTGGCGTTCGCTGCGGGCACGATCGCACTGTTCTTCGAGCCGGCGAAGCTGTCGCTGATCCCCGAGCTCGTGGGCAACGATGACCTCATGGCCGCGAACTCGCTCGACAACGCCACATCGTCCACGGCCGAGCTCGCGGGCCTGCTGTTCGGGGGAGCGCTCGTCGCATTGCTCGGATATCGGATCGCATTCCTGCTCGACGGCGTGACGTTCCTTCTTTCCGCACTGTTCATCCTCAGCATCTCGCACCGTTCGCCGCGGACGACGGGTGGGGAGGGGATCCAGTGGACCCCGGTGATCGGGGAGGCGGTCGAGGGGCTGCGGTACGTATGGGACCACCCCGTCCTTCGCGACCTCCTCGGCGTGTACTCGTTCGCGATCATGGGGGTGGCCGCGTCAACCACCTTCATCTATGCGCTTGCGCTCGACCGGTTCGCCGCTGGCGCGATCGGCCTGGCCACCCTCGATGGTGCAATCACGGTGGGTCTACTTGCGGGAAGCGTCATCATCGGGCAGGCCGATCCGTCGGGTCCGGCTCGTAAGCTTCTCACCGGACTCCTCGTGTTCGGAGTGTTGGTGTCGCTCGTATCAGTGACACCGACGGTGGCCATGACCGCGGCCGTCCTGTTCTGCGCCGGCGTGGCCAACATGTTCTTCTACGTACCGATGGCGACCATCCTCCAGCAGGATGCGGAACCCGCGATGCGTGGGCGAGTATTCGCGGCGAAGCAGTCACTGAGCCGGGTCCTCTCAGTCGTCGGCTTCATCGGGGCAGGGGCTCTCGCGGAGGGGATCGGTCTCACGCCGTCGATCCTGGTAGCGGGCGCGATCGTCATCGCGATGTCGCTCTACGGCTGGACCCGCCCTCGTCTTCGGTTCGCGTGATGCGGACCCGGGACGGCCTGTGGCTGGCGGCCCCCACCACCTGACGGTCCGATGCGGGTAGAGTAGACTGACGGATGGGTGTGCCCTGACTCGACGGGCGCTGCAGTGTAACCACGAGCGGAAGCGAGCGTTCATGGCGGAGATCGACGGCCTCCTCAAAGTCATGGCTGAGCGTGGCAGCTCGGACCTTCACATCAAGGTCGGCTCCCCGCCGGCGGTGCGGCTGAACGGCAAGCTCCTCGTGTTGAAGGAGTTCCAGCAGCTCACCCCTGAGATCACGCAGCAGCTCGCGCTTGGCATGATGGACGAGCGCCAGCAGCAGTCGTTCGAGAACCATCGCGAGCTCGACTTCGCCTATTCCGTTCCCGGTGTCGGTCGGTTCCGCGTCAACGTGTTCCATCAGCGTGGCAGTATCGGCATGACGTTGCGTCGGGTCACCACGGAGCGCACCGGCATCGAGCAGCTCGGGCTGCCGCCGGTGGTGCGGCGACTCGCCGAGGAGCCACGAGGACTGGTGCTCGTCACCGGGACCGCCGGATCGGGCAAGACCACCACGCTTGCGGCGATGATCGACCACATCAACCACACCCGCGAGGGTCACATCGTCACGATCGAGGACCCGATCGAGGTCCTTCACCAGGATGTGCGCTGCATCATCAACCAGCGCGAGGTAGGCATAGATACCGAGAGTTATGCCGACGCGCTGCGGCATGTGGTGCGACAGGATCCGGACGTGGTCCTCATCGGCGAGATGCGCGACCACGAGACGGTCTCGGCCGCGCTGACCGCCGCCGAGATCGGCAACCTCGTGCTGTCGACTTTGCACACCATCGACGCCACGGAGACCATCAACCGCATTATCGACTTCTTCCCGCCGTATCAGCAGAAGCAGATCCGACTGATGCTCGCGTCCACGCTCAAGGGCATCATCTCGATGCGCCTGATCCCGGCGATCAACGGTGGTCTCGTTCCCGCGGTTGAGGTCATGGTCATGACCGGCACCGTGCGCGAGTACATCATGGACTCGGAGAAGACCTACATGATCCGGGACGCGATGGAGGAGGGCGAGTACTACGGCATGCAGACGTTCGACCAGAGTCTGCTCAAGCTGTACTCACAGGGCCGTATCACGCTCGAAGACGCCACTGCGATGGCAGCCAACGCCCACGACTTCCGCATAAAGATCCGGCAGCTCGGAGTCACCGCGGAGCAGGCCGCGCAGACCGGCATCTACTGATCGGTCGAACCGCCAGCGCCGAGGCGGCGGTCCCGCCAGGCGAGGGCGCCGAGCGTGAACGCCGCCCCGACGAAGGCGCCGAAGGTGTCCATCATCCAGTCGGCCGGGTCCGGTATGCGCCCCGGCACGAACGACTGGTGGAACTCGTCGGTCACGCCATATGCCGAGGCCAGCGCCACGGCGATCGCAACCGCTGTCCAGCCGCGATGCCTGCCCCGCAACGCCGCGAAGTAGAGGGCCCCGAGTACCGCGTATACCGTGAAGTGCCCGAGTGAGCTGTAGTCGCCAGCGGGAACGGATCCGCCGGGAAGTGATGACAGTGCGAATATCACGCCCATCCAGAGTGCCGCCGCGACCCACATCGCGCGTGTCCTTCCCGTACGATCCATGGGCTGCGTCCTCCCGTTGACTCGGTGCGGCATCTTCTGCAAGCGTACAGATTCTACCTGTATCTCCGAGGAGGTCATCGTGCGTCGTGGTACCGCTGTCGCTCTGGTCGTCGCCTCGGCGGCATGCTTTGGCACGCTCGCCGTGCTCACGTCACTCGCGTACGACGTTGGCGCCCGCCCGCTGCCGACGCTGACGTGGCGGTTCGGGATCGCGGCTGTTGCGATGGCCGGCTACCTGCTGGTGCGCCGTCCGTCCTCCCTGCGGGTGGGCCCGCGAGAGCTCGCCCGGTTCGGCGTCCTCTCCCTGACGGGGTACGGCGCAGCTTCGCTCTGCTTCTTCTTCGCGCTGCGGCATATCTCGCCATCCGTCGCCACGGTGCTCCTCTACACGTATCCGGCGCTCATCGCGCTGTTCGAAGCGGCTTCAGGGCGTACACGCCTGCACAGGGCCACGCTGGCGGCGATAGCCCTGACGTTCCTGGGGTGCGTCCTGGTGGTCGGCGTGCTCGAGCACGACATCACGGTCAGCGTGCCGGGCGTCGCGCTCGCTCTCGGAGCAGGGGTGGCGTATGGGGTCTTCACGATCCTGTCCGACCGGCTCGTCCCCGGTCGCTCGCGTCTCGTGGTGATGACGTATATGTTCGCGATCTCGGCGGCGTTGATGGCGGGCATCTCGATGGCAACGGGCGAGACGCTGTCGGTTGCGGGATGGAGCGCGCGGCAGTGGTCGCTGGTCCTCGCGATCGTGGCGGTGCCCACTATCGCGGCGGTCGTGCTGTACATGGGCGGCATCAGGAGGCTCGGTCCGGCCCGTGCCGCGCTCGCCTCCACGACCGAACCGGTGTTCACCATCGGCATGTCGTGGATGCTGCTCGGTGAGCGGCTGTCGGTGCTTCAACTGCTCGGGACGGTGCTGGTCGTTGCCGGCATCATCCTTGCCGAGCGTGCCGAGCAGTCCACGCCATCGGCTGTCACCGTGGACGTGCCCGCGATCTAGGTGAAGGCGAGCACGGTGAGAACGTCGCGCGCGACGGTGCCCAGCAGCGACACGAGCGCTTGGCCTCCGAACGCCCACACGGTCGCGGTCCGCACGTCAGCTGCCGGGACGTCTGCGGCGCGGAGACCGCGTGCAGTGAGCGCTGCCGACAGTGCGAGGGCGACGAACCGCAGAAGCGGGCTCACGGCCAGCGCATAGGGCACGAGCCCCGCAAGGTAGACGCGCGCGATCACTGCACGCGGTCTCCGGCCGCGGAGCACCAGGAGCAGCACCCAGAAGCGCGCCACGGCCCACGCGATCCCGCCAGCCGCAGCGGCCGCGATCGTGGCAGGGCCATCGCCTTCACCGACGGCGCATCCGATGGCGATGAGCATACCGGCCACGAACGCCATGACGCCGAATCCGGCTGCCAGATCCGGCCCGGTATCGGGGTCCGCGGCCCTGGGCGGCGCATGGAGCGTGTACGCGAGCATCGTCTTCCAGGTGTCGATCCAGCGTGTGGCCGAGGCGACGAGCGTCTGACGAAGGCCCGCACCCGAACGCAAGACGCGGGTCACGGCGCGCCGCCACACGCAGAAGAGCGCGGCGAGCGCGTCCGCGAAGGCCCTGGCGATCACCGGGGACCCCGCGGGCATGTGCTGGTGCGCGACCCCACGGACGCTCCCCTCGGCCGACGTAGGTGCACGCACAGGATACCCGAACGCCCATCGAAGGGGCGTCTTCGCCAGTCTGCGGGATCGTTGACGAGCAGCGAGAAGGGCCGGGAGTGCTCCCGGCCCTTCTGGAGAGTCGTCGTGCGTGTGCCTAGTTCGTGCCCTCGAGCCGCGTCTGCACGGCCCGCAGGATCGCCGGGTACGAGACCGCGCCGTCATAGAGCGGCTGGCCATCGACCACGGTGACGGGGTACACGAGGCCCTGCTCCTGGATGAGCGATACCATCGGCCCGTGGGCGGCCGCGATCTCAGGACGGCTCGTGTCGTAGTACAGCACCCGGGCTCGATCGCCGAAACGGTGCTCGATCTCAGCGCGGACTATCGAGGTGATCTCCTCCGGAGACCAGGAGGGACCTCATCCGCCACCCCAGCAGGCTGTCTCGACAGGGAAGTCGTAGACTTCAACGCTCACGGTGGTCTCGGGCATCTTCTCTCCTTCAGGCGGTGCGGACGGCTCCACCGGGGCAGTATCGCGCGCAGATCGCGCAGCCGGTGCAACGGTCCTCATCAACAGTGTATCCGAGGGCTCCCGGGTAGGCGCCTCCCGCAACCGGCACGATGGCGCCGCGCGGGCAAGCCCGGCGTGCGGGGCAGCCCGGCGATCTATCGCAGCTAGCGAGGTCGATGCTCACACGACGCACCAGGGGTTCCTCTCGTCGACTCGTTCGATCCAGGAGGCATCATATACCCCAACGGGTATACGCGCAACCATCCCATCACCCGATAGCCAGGGTATCGCGCCGATGTTCCGGCTGACCATGAGCACAGGTGCTGGTACGATACGGTGCGGACGGCATGACGGCGCTCGAGATGTGAAGGCGGCGAAGATGGAGTCGGTGCAGTCGGAAGTGCGTTCTGCCGGAAAGGGTCCTTCGGCCATGCGGTTCATCGCCGCGGGCGCGGCGATAGGCGTCGTGTTCCCGGTGGTGGCCTCGCTCATCGTCGAGCCGAAGGGGACCCTCGGCGCGGTTCTCTTCTGGATCCTCAGCATCGCCGCCGGGGTGGTGGCTGGACTCCTCTGCCATCGGCTGATGGGTCAGGTGGCGGCAGACTCGCTCACCGGCGTCCTGCGTCATGCGAGTGCGACACTGGGTCTACCGGTCCCGGACGTTCAGGGGGTCGACGCCACATCGCGGGAGATCGAGCGTTCCTTCGACCAGATAGCCTCCCGACTGCGTCGAGTGCGCATGGTAGGCGAGAGCATCCGCCTGACCAACGCCGAGATCGCCGCAGCCACTGAGCAGCAGGCGTCTGGCGCGGCCCAGCAGGCTGCCGCGGTGACGCAGACCTCGGCCACTGTCGAGGAGCTGGCGCAGACGTCCAGCCAGATCGCGGACAACGCCGCTGCGGTCGTCAAGATCGCGGAGAAGACGCTCGCGAGTGCCGAAGAGGGCATGGACGCCGTCTCGAACACCGCCATGGGCATCGAAGAGATCCGTGAGACCACCATGCAGTCGTCCGACCGGATCCTCGCGCTCGGCGAGCGCAGCCAGGAGATCGGTCGTGTGCTCTCCATCATCGACGAGATCGCCGAGCAGACGAAGATCCTGGCGCTCAACGCCGCCATCGAAGCGGCTCGTGCCGGCGAAGCGGGCAAAGGCTTCTCGGTCGTTGCCGAGGAGATCCGCAAGCTCGCCGACTCCGTGACCGAGTCCACGCAGGAGATCGGTCGCGTCGTGAGGGAGATCCAGGCGTCCACCTCAGCGCTCATCATGCAGACCGAGAAGGCCGCGAAGAAGGTCGCCGAGGGGCAGGAGCTCGCCGCCCATACAGCTGTCGCGCTCGAGCGGATCGTCGTGCAGGTCGAGCAGACGACGGACTCGGCGAAGCAGATCTCCATCGCGACCCAGCAGCAGCGTACCGCCTCCGACCAGGTCGTGATCTCGATGCGGGAGGTCGCGCTGGTCTCGCAGCATGCCGCCGAAGCATCACGCCGAATCAGTGCCGCGATCGGTGAACTCGGTACGCTCTCCGACGAGATCGCACAGTGATGGGAGTACGCGAAGCGCTCGCCGCGGTGGGTCATGTGTTGCCCGAGCCGGCGGCGCCTGTGGGCGCATATCTCCCTGCTGTCCGCTCTGGGGCGCTGGTGTTCACCTCCGGCCAGATCCCCGTGCGCGAGGGGGCGCTTCTGGCATCAGGGGTGGTCGGCGCGGACCTGACCGATGACGAGGCCCGGGCGTGCGCGATCCAGTGCACGCTGAACGCGCTCGTCGCGGCCTCGACGGTCTGCTCGCTCGACGATGTCGTGCGGGTCGTGAAGGTGGTCGGCTACGTGGCCTCGGCCCCCGGTTTCACCGCTCAGCCACGGGTGATCGATGCGGCGAGCGAGACGCTTGTCGCGGCGTTCGGCGACGCAGGACGTCATGCGCGCGAGGCCGTTGGCGTGGCGGGTCTGCCGCTCGGCGCGCCGGTCGAGGTGTCGCTGATCCTCGAGGTGCGGTGACGTTCGACACGGCAGGAACCGCGACACGGCCGTCGAATAGGCTCACAAGCGGAGTTTCTTGCCCCCGCCCGTATTGTTCGTGCTGATGGGTTCGGCTAGAGTTTGTCGGAGGCGCCCGAGGGGGTCGCCTTCGTGGTGCGTCAATAACCTTGAGTGTGGCGAGGAGAGGGTGCGTATGGCCAAGGAGCCGAAAGAGAAGAAGGGGAAGTGGCAACGCTGGCTGCAGGGGTGGAAAGACCCTGTACGCAAGCCGCGCTACATCATCTGGACCGGCGTGGTGGTTCTCGCGCTGCTGGCTGTGATCAATGCCGCGTTCGTGGTCACGTCCGGTTACTGGTTCTGCGAGACGTTCTGCCACTACATCCAGTTGGACTCGGTCCGTGCGTATGACACCGGCTCCCACAACATGGTCGCGTGCACCTCGTGCCACATGCCTGTCGATTCCGACCCCGTCACTCTGACCATCCACAAGATAGACGCGGTCGTCACGGGCATGTACCAGATGGTCACTGAGACCTATGCGGTGCCGCTCAACGCAACCAGCCATCTCGCGCTGCACAAGGTGCACATGGCGGACGAGCAGTGCACCCAGTGCCACAACCTCGACAACCGGGAGATCACCCCGAGTGACGGCATCATCATCAACCATGACGCCCACACCGACCGGGGAATCCTGTGCACCGGATGCCACAACCGTGTCGCTCACCCTGAGGACGAGGCGTACGCCGACTTCATCACGGTGAACCCCGAGACCGGGGAGAAGGCCGCGAAGCATGCGGACTTCATGTCGATGACGGCATGCTTCCGCTGCCACACGCTCACAGACGAATCGCCCTCGGGTGAGGAGTTCAAAGCGCCGGGTACGTGCTCCGCATGTCACTCGGCCGACTTCGATCTCAAGCCAGCGAACCACGATGAGCCGGGCTTCTACCCCGGTGGCCACGCCAAGCTCGCGGTCATGGAGGTCGATCACGCGACCGGCCGTCCGGCTGAGGACATCATCCGGCCCATCCCGACCGGTGGCGACTACCTGATGCACGAGGAGTCCGAAGAGGCTTCTGGTGCGGCAGAAGGCGAACACGAGGGCGAGGAAGAGCACCACGACCCCGACGTTCTCGCTGTCGTGCCTGTCGAGACGGTCGATTACTGCTCCACGTGCCACGTGAGGGAGACCTTCTGCGACGGTTGCCACGGCATGGAGATGCCGCACTCCGAGGAGTTCAAGACCAAGTCGCACCCCGAGCTCGCGGCCACCGCGATCGACAAGTGCGAGATGTGCCACAAGCAGTCTGAGACGCTCTTCTGCGACAGCTGCCACCACGGCTCACAGGTCGACTGGACGTTCGACACCGCGGTCGTCTGGCAGACCCAGCATGCCACCACCGTGGTCGAGAAGGGCGTTGCGGGCTGCCTCGGCGCCTGTCACGACCAGCAGTTCTGCGTGGACTGCCACACCAAGCTGCAGCCGCTGCCGACCTCCCACAAGGCCAGCGACTGGCTCCACGGCAAGCTCACGGTCACCGCATACCCTGACACCCCTGCCGTCGCCACCGCTTCACACGCGGTCTCAGCCGGCAAGTCGATCGAGAGTTGCGAGGTGTGTCACGGCACCGGCGGGACCGCCGCCAAGTTCTGCATGGACTGTCACGGAATGGAGATCCCGCATCCTGACACGTTCAAGACGAACCACGTCTCGGCCCGGAACAACCCGGCTCCGTGCGTGAACTGCCACAAGGCCACGGAACTGTGTTCCGACTGCCACCACAAGGGTGCCGTGAACGGCACCCCATGGCAGAAGCAGCACCCTGTGACCGTTGCCGCTGACGGCGCGGCACCCTGCTTCGAGAAGTGCCATCAGGACAAGGCGTTCTGCGTCGATTGCCACACCAAGCTCAACGCGGTCCCGACCTCTCACACCGTGGCGGACTGGACCCGTCGTACGGCTGCCGACAAGGGCGCCGCGCACCAGCTCGCATACAAGGATGCCCAGGACTCGTGTGACTACTGCCACGGTGAGGGCGGCGTGAAGGCGAAGTTCTGTCAGGACTGCCACAAGCTCGAGATGCCGCACGCATCGGGCTTCAAGGATCAGCACAAGGCGGACTTCGAGGCACAGAAGTACACCAAGGACGTGTGCAGCAACTGCCACACCCAGTACTTCTGCGACTCCTGCCACCATACCGGTGCGGTAGCGGGCGAGGCATGGCGGACGTATCACCCGAACATCGTCAAGAAGGACGGCGCACAACCGTGCTTCGAGTGCCACGAGCCAACGTTCTGCTCGTACTGCCACGTTAGGCTGTAAGCGAGAACTTCAGCTGTGCGATGTGACAACGCAGGGCCCGATCGGTTCATCCGGTCGGGCCCTGCAAGTCTCTTTCCTGACTCCGATCCGACGCACGCATCTTTTCTTTGCCACGTGCGCGGTGACCATGTATCATAGCGGCTCGTCGGGATGTGGCTCAGCTTGGTAGAGCGCTGCGTTCGGGACGCAGAGGTCGTGGGTTCGAATCCCGCCATCCCGACCATCAGAATGACAATCGACAGGCCGGTCTGACCGGCCTGTCGGCGTATCCGGGGAGCATTGATGCTTGATGCGCTGTTCACTGCGGTGGGCTATGGGCTGTGCCACCAGCTGCCGGCGCGCTCATTCTTCTCCGGTGGTCATCAGCTGCCGGTGTGCGCGCGGGACACGGGTCTCTACCTCGGGTTCATCGCAGCGCTCGTGACGCTCTGGCTCCTGCACCGGGGTGAGAGGCCCACGACGCCTCCCCGGTGGCCGATCCTCACCGTCCTCGGTCTGTTCATCGCGAGCATGGCGTTCGACGGCGTGACCTCGTACGCCGGTCTGCGCGAGACCACGAACACGCTCCGCCTGATCACCGGGTTGTTGACCGGCTGGGCGCTCGCGACGATCATCGTCCCCATGCTCAACGCACAGCTCTGGGCCGAAGCGGGTGGGGGGCGACTGCTCGCGAACTGGAGTCGTGTCGCCGGTTGGCTCGGCGCGCTCGTCGTCACCTACATCGCGGTCGCCTACCTGCTCCCCCATACGGGGCTGGCGTATCCGTTGATAAGCGTCGCGGCCATCCTTCTGACGTTCACGTGTGTGAACCTCGTGCTTGTTTGCCTCATAGGACCACTGGAGCGTCGCGCGCAACGTTTGCGCGATGCCACGCTGCAGATCGGCCTGGCGTTCGGGCTCACGTTGCTTGAGCTGGGCGGAGCCGCCTGGCTCAGGGTGGTTACGGAGCGACTGCTCGCGTAAGCGGGTGCAACGCCGGGTCCTGCGGCGGTCCCCGGTCCGATGTCAGAGTGGCGCCGTATGCTTCAGTCGAACATAGGTTCGAAGGAGGCATATCATGGCTGCACAGTTGGCGCTCCACATCCCCGAGTCGCGCATCGTCACGCTCAGCGACGAGGTCAGGCGACTGGTCGAGGCGGGAGCGCTCAAGACAGGCGCACCCGCGCACGCACAGGAATCCGGACGCATAACCGCCCGCCACTTCGCCGATTGGAGCGGCCGTCCGCTCTCAGCGAGCGAGCGTCGACGAGTGCAGGCGTACTTCGGAGCGGTGCTGCGGCGCCGTATCGTCCGTGGCACCGATGCGATCGCCGGAGACGCCCGACGCCGACTCGTGACGCGGACCATCGAGCGTGATCTGGTCGAGGCAGGGTGGGACCCCTCACGCGCGCGGCTGCAGGCGCACGAGGCTACCGGGGTCGCAGGAAGGGCCTGATCCAGTGGGACGCGCCAGCGTCACTGGGTGTAGGCGGTGATCAGGTCAAGGCCCTCAGCCGAGAAGACCCACAGCCGGGTGTCAGACACGGGTTCGCCATTATCCCCCCAGGACTCCACGACGATCCAGACGGGCTCGTCGTCATACGAGGCGCGATGCACCTCGACTGGCACTGCGTTCACGTCGATGGGGAACTGGGTCGTGAGTGCGTCGGCGAGCAGCGCCGCGTCATCGCCATGTGTCCGGAGGTCGGCGAGGGCATCCTGCCGCGCTTCGGACACTTCTTCGGGATCAAGGTCCTGGACCGCCGAGGTGTCGGCGTTCGCGAGGAGCGCGGGCAGGTCATCAGCCGAGTAGTCTCCGCCCTCGGGTATATAGGAGATGTGCGCCGTGCCTGAGCAGCCTGTCAATGCGAGCTGGACCAGCAGGACCGCCGTGATGCCGGAGAGTCGCAGATGCCGTGCGGATGCCATGGGTGCCTCCCGGTATGGTCGACCTGGGACGATAGTAGACCACCCATGCGCCTCCGTGGGCCGCGAGGAGGGAAATGACTTCCATCATCTGCTTCACCTCCGACTTCGGGATGGGCGACACATGGGTCGGCATGTGCCACGCAGTGATCCATCGGTCGTGCCCGCAGGCACGCATCGTCGATCTCGCGCACGACATCCCGCCGTTCGATATCCGGAAAGCCGCGGTCGTCGCATCCTCTGGCGTCTGGCAGCTGCCCGACGCGATACATCTGACCGTGGTCGATCCGGGCGTCGGTGGCGGCAGGCGCGATCTGGTCGTCGTCACCGGGAGCGGAACGATACTGGTAGGTCCCGACAACGGCGTGCTGATTCCGGCGACCTGGCGCTCCGGCGGGATCGCGGAGGCGTATTCCATAGTCCCCGAGCATCTCGACTTCCGTGCGCCGCTCGCAACGTTCCACGCACGGGACATTCTCGCTCCCGCTGCCGCGATACTCGCGTGCGGCGTCCAAGCGTCCGTCATCGGCGAGCCGCTCGACATCACATCACTCACCGGTCCGCCGTTCGAGCTCTATGCCGCAGACGGCGACTCGCTGACCGCCGAGGTGATAGACGTCGATCGCTTCGGGTCCTTCCGCCTTGCCATACCGGCCGAGGAGGCGGCACGACGATTCGCGGCCGGGGACCGGGTCGAGGTTGCCGTTGGCCATGCGCTCATCGAGGCGCCGTTCGGAAGCACCTTCTCGGATGTCGCACACGGAGAGCCGGTCGCACTCGTCGACTCCTCGGGCTGGCTGACGCTTGCGGTGCACATGGGTAGTGCCGCCGAGCGCTACGGTGTCGAACCCGGCGCGGTGGTCAGGTGCAGACGCACGGGATCACGCGCGGATAGCTGACGCTATCCTCTGGCTGTCGGTGTCAGACCCGCCCTCTATGCTGCAGGCAGAAGGTCGAGCGGCACGTGGGAGGTGGCGGGATGGGACGGCAGTACGCGGGTGCGATGTCCGCTGGTGAGAGCGTTGATGCGACATTCTCGCTTCGTGCCAAGGAGATGCGATCCTCTCGGGCGGGGGAGGCATACCTGTCGCTCGAGTTCGGTGACCGCAGCGGCAGGATCGGTGGGATCATGTTCCGCCCCGGCCGCGACGCCGAGTCGGTCCCCACGGGAACCGTGGTGCACGTCCGAGGCACCGTGACCGAGTATCGAGGTATCCTCCGCATCTCGGTGGGCTCCATGAAGCCAGCGCTCCGGTATGAGCTTCGGGAGCTGCTTCCGGCCAGTCCGCGGGACACCGGGGAGATGATGGCAGAGCTGCGGGAGCACACCAGGGCCATCAAGGACAGGGATCTGTCCGCCGTTGTGAAGGCGGTTTTCGGGGACCGGGAGTACATGGCGCGGTTCCGGTCGTGTCCGGCGAGCAGGTCGGACCACCACGCATATGTGGGCGGCCTGCTGGAGCACACGGTGGCCGTCGCGGGCATCTGCCGTACGATGTCCGATCTCTACCCTCAGATCGACGATGACCTCCTGCTGGCTGGCGCACTTCTGCACGATATCGGCGTAGTCGATACCCTTGAGTTCTCCACCAGCATCGAACTCACCGAGCACGGGAGGCTGCTGGGCGCCGCGATCCTCGGGGAGCGTCGGCTGTCATCGGTGGTCACCGCAACCCTGGACGCGCGCTCCGGTGTACTCGATCAACTCCGACACATGATCCTGTCCCATTCCGGTGGCCCCGGTGCGGAGAGCGGGCTGCGGCCCTGCACGCTCGAGGCGTCCGTCCTCTCACACGCGCATGAGTTGGATGCGCGTGCCGCCTCGTTGATCGCGTCAGCTCGTGGAGCGGGGATGGTGGGGGAGTCGTGGACCGGCGACGGGGTGAGGGTGATCCCGCCCCGCTCGCCCGCGACGCGGCCCGCACTTCAGGTCGCGGGCTAGGCGCGGAGTGCGTGATCCAGCGTCTGGATGGTCTACAATCGAGGGAGTCGTAGGTGGTGCAGACCGCCACCATCCGAGAGCCAATGTGAGGAGCGATCCCTGATGACATACCCCCAGGCGGAGATCGGCGTATTCGGTGGAAGCGGGCTGTACTCACTTCTTGAGAACCCTCGAGAGGTCGTCGTCGAGACGCCGTATGGCGCCCCATCCGCACCGGTGACCTACGGGGATATCGGGGGCCGCACCGTGGCCTTCATGCCTCGCCACGGAACCGGACACACCCTGCCACCGCACATGATCAACTACCGAGCCAACGTCTACGCGATGAAGCTGCTGGGCGTGCGGCGCATCATCGGTCCCAACGCGTGCGGGTCGCTGCAGCCCCATGTGAAGCCCGGGGACTTCGTCATCTGCCACCAGTTCGTTGACCGGACCTCCGGCCGCAAGGATACGTTCTACGACGGCCCCAAGACCGTTCACGTCTCAGCTGCGGATCCGTACTGTCCCGCAATGCGTGATGTCGCGGTCCAGGAGGCCCGTGCGCTCGACATCACCGTCCACGAGCGGGGCACCGTGGTGGTGATTCAGGGTCCTCGCTTCTCGACCCGCTCGGAATCCCACTGGTTCGCCGCGCAGGGCTGGGAAGTGATCAACATGACCCAGTACCCGGAGGGTTACCTCGCCCGCGAGCTCGAGATCTGCTACTGCAACATCTCTCTCATCACCGATCACGACGCAGGTGTGGAGGGCATCGAGGAGCCTGTCACCAACGATCAGGTCGTCAGGGTCTTCGCCGAGAACACCGAGAAGCTGAAGAGCCTTCTGTTCGCCATGATCCCGGCGCTGCCCGAGGAGCGGGACTGCATCTGCGCAACGGCGCTGTCTTCCGCGGAATTCTGACGCGGGCCCGGGGCGGGTGGTGATTCGTGTTCGGTCTGCGCTCTCTTAGGATCGGCCGGCTGTTCGGCATCCCGCTCGAGGTGGATGCCAGTTGGCTGTTCATCTTCTTCCTCGTTGCGGCCACGCTGACCACGAGCTACTTCCCCGCAGCCTTGCCCGACCAAGCTCCTTCCGTCTATGCACTCCTGGGCGCGGTGACCGCTCTGGCGTTCTTCGGCTCACTCGTGCTTCATGAGTTGGCGCACTCCCTCGTGGCGCGGGCCGGTGGTCTTGAGGTCTCACGTGTCACGTTGTTCGTCTTCGGCGGTGTGTCGCAGCTCGAGGATGAGCCATCCGGTCCAGGCCGGGAGTTCCTCATGGCCGCGGCCGGGCCCACGATGAGCCTGCTCGTGGCGGGAGCATGCTGGGGCGGGGCGATCGCAGGAGGCCTCATCGGGGCGCCCGAGTGGGCGCTTGTCCCGCTCGACTACCTGTCGATGATCAACCTCGCACTTGCGGTGTTCAATCTGCTGCCGGGCTTCCCGCTTGATGGCGGTCGGGTGCTGCGCGCGGCGCTGTGGGCGCTCACGCGTGATGTCACGAAGGCCACCAGGTGGGCGAGTCGATCGGGGCAGGCCATCGGCACCGCTCTGATAGCCGTCGCCGTGTTCGGGGTTCTGCGCGGCAACTTCGACTCCGTGTGGCTGGCGGTCATGGGCTGGTTCATGTCAGCACTCGCGGCAGGTGCGTACAGGCAGCATGTGACCAGAGTGCGGCTCGGGGAGGTGTCCGTGTCGGCGATCATGTCCGCGCCCGCTGTCGTCGTCCCCGCCGAACTGTCCCTCGAACAGGTGGGGCATTCGTACTTCCTGGCCGGGCGCCATCCACGCTATCCCGTGGTCCAGGAGGGGCGGGTCATCGGCCTCATCGATATCGAGCGTGTGAACGACGTGCCGCGGGATAGATGGGCTGAGACCACGGTCGGCGAGGTGGCTTCACGCAATCTGGAGAACGCGGTCGCTTCTCCGCACGCTTCAGTGGACAGCGTCCTGCCTCGCCTGGAGCCGGGCGGCCCGGGTGCGGTGCTCGTCGTGGACGACGGTCGGCTCGCGGGCATCGTCACCCGCTCAGATGTCATCAGCCTCATCATGGACATCACACGTGATCGAGACCAGATCGTGCGATGATCAGGCGCCCGGTGAGACGCGCAACGGGATGCACTTCGCTACTTGTCTAACTTTGTAACTGCGCGTTACCATGTCTGCTGACAACGGAACCGAGGATACATGGACAGGGCGATGACCGAGCGCATACCTGAGGGTGTCATAGAGCGTCTGCCCGCCTACCTCAACATCCTCATCCAACTCCGTGGTGATGGTGTGACGACGGTCTCTTCCGCGCGCCTCGGTGAGCTCACGGCGGTCAACCCCGCTCAGATCCGCCGTGATCTCACGCACTTCGGGTCGTTCGGCAAGCGGGGCGTCGGGTATGACATCGCCATGCTCGTGGAGCGGATCCAGCGGATTCTGGGGGCCGATCACGCGCATCGCCTCGCCCTGGTCGGCGCGGGTAACCTCGGCTCGGCGATCGCGGGCTACGAGGGTCTGCGCCAGCACGGATTCACCGTCACCGCGATCTTCGACAACGACCCGACGAAGATCGGCGTCCGCATCGGGGAGATAGCCGTCCAGCCGCTCGAGGAGCTGGAGGACACGCTTCGCGGACAGGACATCAGGATCGGGATCGTCGCGGTGCCCTCCGAAGCCGCACAAGGCGTCACCGATCGGCTGGCAGCGGCCGGTGTACGCGTGATCCTCAACTACACCCCCGTCATCGTGCGGGTTCCCCAGGGGGTCACGCTTCACAACACGGATCCGGTCCAGGAGTTGCTGCACACCCTGTACTACCTTTCGCGAAGAGAGGGCGTCGCGCACGTCTAGTCGGGTGCGGCGTGGCGTGCGGTGCACGGAGATGGTACTCTGACCTGCAGTCACAGATGGCCCGTCAACCGGCGGTCACGGGCCTGAAGCTACTAGGAGGTATGCATGGCGGCATTCGGCATTCCCAACGGCCCCGAACTGTGGATCATCCTGGGTATCGTCCTACTGCTCTTCGGTCCGACACAGCTACCCAAGTTGGCGAAGATGTTCGGCAAGTCGGCCAAGGCCCTGAAAGAGGGCATGGACGAGGGTATGAACGCGATCGACGAAGAGGCCACGACCAAGAAGGCCGAGAAGGTCGACAAGGTCGAGTCGACCGACAGCGGCAGCGATTCCTGATCGGATCGACCGTACGTGACATAGAACGAAGGGCGCCCGAGGGCGCCCTTCGGCATGATTGATGCTTGTGCGCACTACTGCCCGCCGATATACTCTGCCGAGTCATCGAGGGGTCAGGACTCGCCGAGTCCGCATCGGATGATCGCGGACCGACGTACAGGAGTGTTCTATGTTGAGAGAAGTCGCCCTTACCGTAGAAGGCCAGGCCAAGCTCGAGGAAGAGCTGCTGCACCTCGAGACCGTGAGGCGTAAGGAAGTAGGCGAGCGCATCCGCGAAGCCAAGGAGTTCGGGGACATCTCCGAGAACTCCGAGTACGACGACGCCAAGAACGAGCAGGCGTGGGTCGAGAGCCGGATCGCCGAGATCAGTCAGATCCTCGCGAACGCCACCATTATCGAGTCTCCCACACGGCCCACTCGCGTCACCCTGGGCGCGCGCGTGCACCTGAAGGACTCCTCGAGCGACGAGGTGTTCGTATACCAGCTCGTGGGTTCCGCTGAGGCAGACCCCACCAACAACAAGATCTCGAACGAGTCCCCGGTCGGACAGGCGATCATGGGCGCCCGGAAGGGTGACAGCGTCAAGGTCACCACACCCCGGGGCACGCAGATCACGTATGAGGTCGTTTCGATCACCAAGTAGCGGGGGGACGTTGACCGAGCAGCCAGGCATCGACGCAGGAACGACCGATGAGATCACGGCGGGCCGCATCGCCAGGATCACGGAGCTTCGTGCCGCCGGCATCGAGCCGTTCCGTGATGGCTTCGAGCGTACCGATCGCGTCGAAGACGTCCTGACGCGCCACGCCGACCTTGAGGCCGGCGAGGAGACCGCATCGGTGGTCACGATCGCCGGGCGCGTCATCGCCAAGCGCGACCAGGGCAAGGCGCTCTTCCTGGTGGTTCGTGACGGGGCGAGTGAGATCCAGGTGTTCTGTCGCCTGAACGTGCTCGGCGAGGACCGCTTCGCGTTCGCATCGGCTCTGGACCTCGGAGACTGGATCGGCGCCACGGGGCAGGTGTTGCGCACCAGGCGCGGCGAGCTATCCATCTCTCCCGGTGATGTCACCCTGCTCTCGAAGTCCATCCGTCCACTCCCCGAGAAGTACCATGGCCTGAGCGACACTGAGACGCGCTATCGGCAGCGCTATGTCGACCTCATCGCGAATCCTGAAGTGCGGACCGTGTTCGAGACGCGGTTCCGCGTCGTTGCGGCGATCCGACGCTTCATGGAGGACCGCGACTACCTCGAGGTCGAGACGCCGATGCTGCAACCGATCCCCGGCGGGGCCACGGCTCGTCCGTTCGTGACGCATCACAACGCGCTCGATATGGACCTGTATCTGCGTATCGCGCCCGAGCTCTATCTCAAGCGCCTGCTGGTGGGCGGTTTCGAGCGCGTCTACGAGGTGAACCGCTCGTTCCGAAACGAGGGTATGTCGCCGCGTCACAACCCCGAGTTCACGATGCTCGAGGCCTATCAGGCGTACGGCACGATGGAGACAATGCGTGAGCTGACCGAGTCGCTCATCACCACGGTCGCGCAAGAGGTGCTCGGCACGCTCGACCTGGAGTACCAGGGCACTGCGGTCTCGCTGCGCTCACCCTGGCGCCAGGCCACGATGGCCGATCTGGTCTCCGAGGCCGTCGGCCACGAGGTCACCGTCCATTCACCGATCGTGGAGCTCCGCCGGCTGTGCGACCGGTACGATGTGTTCTTCGAGAGCTCGTGGGGTGCGGGCAAGCTGCTGACCGAACTCTTCGAGAAGCTGGTCGAGCACACGCTCATCCAACCCACGTTCGTCACGCACTATCCCGCCGAGGTATCGCCCCTTGCCCGGCGCAACGACGTCGATCCCGAGATCACCGACCGGTTCGAGTTGATGATCACCGGTCGTGAGTTCGCCAACGCATTCTCCGAGCTCATCGACCCGATCGATCAGCGGGCACGGTTCCAGGCGCAGGCTGCGGCCAAGGACGCCGGCGATGACGAAGCCATGTGGGTCGATGAGGACTACCTGCGAGCGCAGGAGTATGGCATGCCGCCCGCCGGAGGGCTCGGCATCGGCATCGACCGCCTGGCGATGCTCCTCACGGACAGCGCGTCGATCCGCGACGTCCTGCTCTTCCCGCACATGCGTCCCGAGGCGTAGGCGCGCCCCCTTCCTCCGCCTGTCCATCGCAGCGGTCCGACCATCCTCGAGGCCCTGTCCTGGGCGCCACGACTCCAGGATATGAGTGTCTGACACTCACATCGCGTGGCATCCCGCTTGCTTCCCTACTGGTACACATCGCTCACTGTCGATGGGCGGGGTAGAATAGTGGTACCGAAGCCGACGCGCCCCCAAGGGCGTTTCCGATAGGAGTGACTCCACATGTTCGAGCGGTTCACCGAGAAGGCAAGACGGGTCGTCGTGTACGCCCAGGAAGAGGCGAAGAAGCTCAACCAGAACTACATCGGCACCGAGCATCTTCTGCTCGGTCTCATCCGCGAAGACGACGGCATCGCGGCCAAGGCGCTCGAGAGCCTCGACATCGCGCTCGATGACGTGCGCGAGCAGGTCGAGGAACTCATCGGTGAGGGTACGTACGTGCCCACCGGGCACATCCCGTTCACGCCGCGCGCCAAGAAGGTCCTCGAGTTGTCGTTGCGCGAGGCCCTGCAGCTCGGCCACAACTACATCGGCACCGAGCACATACTCCTCGGCCTGATCAGGGAGGGCGAAGGGGTCGCCGCTCAGGTGCTGCTCAACCTTGGCGCCGATCTCGAGAAGGTCCGCTCTGCCGTGCTGCAGCTGCTGTCGGGCTACTACGGCAAGCAGACCGAGCCCTCCGAGGAGCGGCGAGGGAGTCGCGGCGGCGAGGGTTCGCTGCTCGATGAGTTCGGGAGGAACCTCACCGAGGCCGCTACGAGTGGCAAGCTCGATCCCGTCGTCGGGCGTGGTCAGGAGATCGAGCGGGTCATGCAGATCCTCTCGCGCCGGACGAAGAACAACCCGGTCCTCATCGGGGAACCGGGTGTCGGCAAGACAGCGGTGGTGGAGGGTCTCGCCCAGCAGATCGCCGATGGCCAGGTGCCGGAGACGATCACCGACAAGCAGCTGTACACGCTCGACCTCGCGGCGCTCGTCGCCGGGAGCAAGTACCGCGGTGAGTTCGAGGAACGGCTCAAGAAGGTCATGAAGGAGATCCGCGAGCGCGGCGATGTGATCCTGTTCGTGGATGAGATGCATACGCTGGTGGGTGCTGGCGCCGCCGAGGGCGCCATCGACGCCGCGAGCATCGTGAAGCCGGCGCTTGCGCGCGGTGAGCTGCAGACGATCGGTGCCACGACCCTCGACGAGTATCGGAAGTACGTCGAGAAGGACCCGGCTCTCGAACGTCGATTCCAGCCGATCATGGTCGGCGAGCCCAGCGTTCCTGAGACCGTCGAGATCCTGCGCGGTCTGCGTGACCGCTATGAAGACCACCACGGCGTGACGATCACCGACAGCGCCATCGAGGCCGCCGCTCAGCTTTCGGCGCGATACATCTCGGACCGCTTCCTGCCCGACAAGGCAATCGACCTCATCGACGAAGCGGGCAGCAAGATGCGCATCAAGAGGATGACCGCACCTCCCGCTGTGCGCGAGATCGATGAGCGCCTCAAGCAGGCCCGGCGAGAGAAGGAAGCCGCAATCGAGGCGCAGGAGTTCGAGAAGGCCGCCGCCTTGCGCGATACGGAGAAGCAGATCAGCGCCGAGAAGCGTTCGGCCGAAGAGGAGTGGCGCAAGCCCAGCCCGCAGCGCGTGGTCGAGGTGACCGAGCAGGAGATCGCGGACATCGTCTCGATGTGGACCGGCATCCCGGTGACCAGCCTCACGGAAGAGGAGACCGCCAAGCTGCTGCGCATGGAGGCGAACCTCCACGAGCGTATCGTCGGTCAGGATGAAGCGGTGACCGCGGTGTCCAAGGCGATCCGTCGTACCCGGGCGGGACTCAAGGACCCATCACGCCCCGCGGGCTCGTTCATCTTCCTGGGGCCGTCAGGCGTAGGGAAGACGGAGTTGGCCAAGGCACTGGCGGAGTTCCTCTTCGGCAGCGAGGAGGCGCTGATCTCCCTCGACATGAGCGAGTACATGGAGAAGCACACCGTGTCGCGCCTCGTGGGTTCGCCTCCTGGCTATGTCGGCTTCGATGAAGGCGGTCAGCTGACCGAGGCCGTCAGGCGTCGGCCCTACTCGGTGATCCTGTTTGATGAGATCGAGAAGGCACATCCCGACGTCTTCAACGTCCTGCTCCAGATCTTCGAGGAGGGTCGCCTGACCGACTCGCAGGGCCGCAAGGTCGACTTCAAGAATGCGATCATCATCCTGACGTCGAACCTCGGCGCGCGTGACATCGTCAAGGGGCAGACCATCGGATTCTCTGCACAGGAGACTGGCGCGCTCGAGTACGACACGCTCAAGGAGCGGGTGACCGGCGAGCTCAAGAAGGTCTTCCGTCCCGAGCTGCTGAACCGTGTCGACGAGGTCATCGTCTTCCACGATCTCAAGGTCGAGGAGACGGAGCAGATCGTCGATCTGCTCATGGCCCGGTTGAGCGACCAGATGCTCGTCCAGGGACTCGGCATCCGCCTGTCCCCCGCGGCGCGGTCGCTGCTCGCGCGCAAGGGTTTCGACCCGGCGCTCGGTGCGCGTCCGCTCCGCCGCGCGATCCAGCGGCTCGTGGAGGACCCGCTCTCCGAGCAGATACTCGCGGGCTCGTGGCTGCCGGGGCAGACCGTGCTCGTGGATGTCGTGGACGGTGCGATCACGTTCACCGCGACCGACGCTCCCGCTGTGGAGCCGGTCGTGGCGGCTGTGGACGCCCCCAAGCCCACGATGGTGCCTCGCGCGACCCGGCCGCGTCGAGGTGCCGGTGCCGCCGGCGGCTCGGCTGCCGAGTAGGGGAGCACATGGCCAAGCCGCGGTCGACCTGGCGCTGCCAGCAGTGCGGTCACACCGAGCCGCGGTGGGTCGGGCGATGCCCCGAGTGCGGCGAGTTCGGCACCATCACCGAGGAAGCGTCACCGGCCTCCGTGCCGGGGCCTTCGTCGGTGGCGGGCATCGCGCGACCGGTCACCGCGCTGGCGGATGTGGCGATCGCGGATGAACTGCGTTTCTCCACCGGCATCCGCGAGCTCGATACCGTCCTCGGCGGCGGCCTCGTGCGCGGTTCGGTCGTGTTGATCGGAGGCGAGCCGGGCATCGGGAAGTCCACCCTGCTGCTGCAGGCGGCGGGTAGCCTCGGCGCCCGCGGTGTGGGCGTGTTGTACGTCTGCGGCGAGGAGTCGGTGCAGCAGGTGCGCTCGCGCGCGGACCGCGTGGGTGCATCAGACGGCATCTCGCTGCTTCCCGAGGTCGATGCTTCGGTCGTGGAGGCGACGGTCCTTGCCGAGCGCCCGTCCGTCGTGATCGTCGATTCGATCCAGACGCTCTTCGATCCCGGTCTCGATGGCGTCCCGGGCAGTGTCGGGCAGGTGCGCGCCACAGCGGCCAGGCTCGTGCGGCTCGCGAAGACGCACGACGTCACCGTGATAGTGGTCGGTCACGTCACCAAGGAAGGCTCCATCGCGGGACCCCGGGTGCTCGAGCATGTGGTCGACACGGTGCTGTACTTCGAGGGCGACGCCGATCACGCGTTCCGCATCGTGCGCGCGGCCAAGAACCGGTTCGGGTCGGTTGCCGAGGTGGGGATCTTCGAGATGGGCGCTGCCGGGCTTGCCGAGGTGGCTCAACCGTCGAGCGCGCTGCTGACCGGTCGCGACGGAGGAGTGTCAGGATCGGTGGTGATGGCCACCATGGAGGGGAGCCGGTGCCTTCTCGTAGAGGTGCAGGCGCTCGTCACTCCGACCTACCTGCAGATGCCACGACGTCTGTCCGTGGGCGTCGATACCGCTCGTGTGCTGCAGACGCTTGCGATCCTCGAACGCCGTGCGGGCATCGCGCTGGGCTCGCACGATGTCTACGTGTCGGTCGCCGGCGGCGTCCGGGTGGGTGAGCCAGCGGTCGACCTGCCGCTCGCGCTCGCGATCGCCTCGGCGCACAGGGACCGAGCGGTCGGAACGGGGACCGTCGCGTTCGGAGAGCTCGGTCTCACGGGTGACGTCCGCGGCGTGCCACACGTGGAGCCGCGCATCAGAGAGGCCGGACGGATGGGCTTCAGCGAGGTCCTCGCCCCATCCGGCGCGAGGACCGCTGCCGCCTCGGTCACGGTCTCAGGGGTGGCGACCCTCGCACAGGCGGTCCAGAGAACGCTCGGGTGACATCCGGTGGTGATGTCGGTCGCAACATGGCAGAATCAGGGAGTACTCCGAACGGGCGATGCAGGGAGGTGACGTCGAGGTGGATCGCGAAGACGTGATGCTCGACGCTCTGGAGTGTGTTGCCCCCGGCACGCCCTTGCGTGTGGCGCTTGACCACGTGATCGCCGGCCGGACGGGCGCACTGTTGGTGATTGGCGACGAGAAGGGCGTGGACGCGCTCAGCAACGGTGGCTTCGAGATCGGTGCCCCGTTCACCCCGCAGCGCCTGTTCGAGCTGGCCAAGATGGACGGCGCCATCCTCCTGGACGAGGCCGCCACACGGATCCGGCGCGCGAACGTGCATCTCATGCCCGATGCGGCGCTTCCCACATCGGAGACCGGCATGCGCCATCGGACCGCTGAGCGGGTCAGCCGGCAGACGGATGCGCTCGTCATCTCGGTCTCGCAGCGACGCGAAGTGGTCTCGCTATACCGTCGGGGAACGCGTCTCAGCCTCCAGGACATCGATGTCGTGCTCGCACGCGCCAATCAGGCTCTGGCCACGCTCGAGCGCTATCGTGCGAGGCTCGATGAGGTCTCGGCGCATCTCACCGCCCTGGAGTTCGAGGACATGGTGACGTTCCGCGACGTGGCCGTGGTTATCCAGCGCGCGGAGATGCTCCGTCGTGTCGCCCGGGAGCTGAGCAGGTCGATCATCGAACTCGGCACCGAGGGCAGACTCGTCCGCCTCCAGCAGGAGGAGCTCACCGCGGGCGCCGATGAGGATTACCTCATGCTCATCCGCGACTATGCGCCTGAGTCCGGGGCGAAGAAGGCCTCGGCATCACTCGCACGGATCGCCGCACTCTCGATCGAGCAGCTGCTCGAGCCGCCTGCGGTCGCGGTGGCGCTGGGGCTTGGCGGCAAGTCGGACGCCGGCGAGCAGTCCGTTCGCCCGAGGGGCTACCGCGTCCTGTACCGCATCCCACAGATACCCGGGACGGTCATCAACCGGCTGGTGGAGCACTTCGGCACGCTGTCCGTGCTGCTCGATGCCGGGGTGCCCGACCTCGACGCTGTCGAGGGTGTCGGGCTCCGACGCGCTCGCGCGGTCTCCGATGGCCTGCGCAGGATGCGGGACAGAGCCGTACCTTAAGGCCCCGCCCGGCGTCGATCGGGCGTATCCTGGGACTATCCGCAACGGTGTTCGGCTCGAAGGGAGGTGACGGCGCTCATCAGGCACGCGACCTGATGCTCGGGCGTCGGGACACATGATCGTACAGCTCGCACGGGCGATACTCGTCACCGCGGGCGCGCTCAGCGGGTTCGCTGTCTCACAGCAGATCGACTGGACGACCTCCACAGGCTACTCAGAGACATTCGTCATCGTCATCTTCATCATACTGGGAGCCTCGATCGGGTACGTCCTGGGCGGTATCACGGGACGCGAATTCAACACGGCGTGTCGCACCATCAGCGCACGGCTGTCCGAGCTGGACACGCCGGCGCTTCTGCTAGGGGCGGTCGGTCTGCTGGTGGGACTGCTCGTTGCCTTCATCCTCTCTTCGGCGCTCCTTCGCTACATCGAGCGTCCACTCTGGCTCGGGTTCGCGGCAACGGCGCTCCTCTTCGTCTTGTGTGCGTACGCGGGGGTCGCTCTGTTCATGCTGCCCGCTCGCGATGGCACACTCCACCTCGGCCTTACTGGCACCGCACCGGTCGACACCAGGCCGCCGAAGCTGCTCGACACGAGCGCCATCATCGACGGACGCTTCGCCGACCTTGCGACAGCGGGGGTGCTCGAAGGTCCGCTGCGTGTTCCCCGGTTCGTGCTCATGGAGCTCCAGACGCTTGCGGACTCCGCCGACGATGGACGACGGGCGCGCGGTCGGCGCGGTCTCGACCTGCTCACCTCGCTTTCCGCTGGCGCAGCGTCGGTGCAGGTCCTCGAGGCGGACTTCCCTGAGATTCCCACGGTCGACGCGAAGCTCGTGCGCTTGGCGCTCACCAGTGGTGGGACCCTGCTGACGGTCGATCACAACCTCACGAAGGTCGCCAGGGTCGAGGGTGCCACGGTCGTGAACATCCACGAGGTGGCAGATGCGCTGAAGCCGGTGCTGCTGCCCGGTGATGACCTGCGCATCGAGATATCCAAGGAGGGCAAGGAGCGCGATCAAGGCGTCGGGTATCTCGGCGACGGGACGATGGTCGTGGTCGCCGATGGCGCGGCTCTCGTAGGTTCGATGATCGATGTCCGCGTGACAACGGTCCTGCAGACCGCAGGTGGCAGGATGGTGTTCGCGAAGCCGGTGAGCGACGGGTGATCACGGCGATCGTCGTCGCCGGAGGGACCGGCGAGCGGCTCGGCCGCGAGGGAGGCAAGCAGCTCGCACTCGTGGCGGGGGCGCCGGTGCTTGCGCATACGCTGGACGTGTTCGTCAGGTGCGATCGCGTCGACGCCATCGTGGTCGTCGCGCACCCCGAGCGCATCGCCGAGTACCTGCATGCGGCCGTGGAGCCGATCGACTCGCCGAAGATCGTCGCGGTCGTTCCGGGTGGCGAGACGCGTATGGCGTCCGTGCGTGCCGGCCTTGAAGCCGTTCCCGCGGAGAGCGGCATCGTCCTGGTGCACGACGGAGCCCGGCCGCTTGTGACCGCCGACCTGGTCGGAGCCGCCATCGCCGAGCTCGAGCGGGAACCCGGTCTTGCGGGTGTCGTCGTGGGCCATCCGTCGTACGACACCCTCAAGATGGTCGGCCCCGATCGCGAGGTGCGATCGACGCCTGATCGCGCCGTTCTCTGGGCCGCGCAGACCCCGCAGGTGTTCCGGGCGAAGGCGCTTCGTGAGGCGTACCTGCGCGCCGAGGCCGAGGGTTGGGCCGGCACCGACGACGCGTCGTTCGTGGAGCACGCGGGCGGACGGATCCGGATGCTCGCCGGTCCGCGCGATAACATGAAGGTGACCGTACCCGAGGACCTGCCGATCGTCGACAGGATCCTGAGGTCGCGGCGAGGGGAGTCGTTCGTGGATGACATCCGCGTGGGCATGGGCTACGACGTGCACGCGTTCGCCGAAGGCAGGCCGCTCGTGCTCGGCGGCGTGACCATACCGCACGGTCGGGGGCTCGCGGGGCACTCGGACGCCGACGTGCTCGTGCATGCGCTCATGGATGCGGTCCTCGGCGCGATGCGTGAGGGCGATATCGGGCGGCTCTTCCCCGACACCGATCCGGCGTATGCGGGTATCTCGAGCATCGAGTTGTTGCGGCGGGTCGCGGCACTGATGCGGGAGCGCGGCTTCGCGCTCCTGGACGCCGACATGGTGCTCGTGCTGGAGCAGCCGAAGATCGCTCCGCACCGTGAGATGATGCGTGAATGCGTCGCCTCGGCGCTCGGAGTGGACGTGACCGGTGTGGGCATCAAAGCCACCACCACCGAGAGGCTCGGCTTCACCGGGAGGGAAGAGGGCGTGGCCGCGCAGGCCGTGGTGCTGTTGCGGGGGCCCGGGCGGTGAGACCTCGGCGGCCGCGTGTCGCTGTGGCCACCGTCCCGGTTGACATGCCCTTCGGGGTGACGTGATAGTTATGCGACCCGACGCCCCGACGGTGATGATGGGAGGCCCTGGATAGATGATCGCGCGTCTGCGTGCGGACATCATCGCAGTCAAGGAGCGCGATCCCGCGTGCACCTCGACCTTCTCGGCGCTCACCAACTACCCTGGTCTCTGGGCGGTGTGGTGGCATCGTGTGACGCACCGGCTGCATCGTTCCGGCCACGTCTGGCTGGCCCGACGGATCAGTCAGCGTGTCCGTCGCGCGACCGGCGTCGAGATCCATCCGGGGGCGGCCATCGGCGACCGCTTCTTCATAGACCACGGCATGGGAGTCGTGATCGGAGAGACCACCGTCATCGGCGATGATGTCACCATCTATCAGGGCGTCACCCTCGGCGGTACGGGCAAGGAACACGGCAAGCGTCATCCCACGCTCGAGGACTTCGTCGTGGTGGGTGTCGGCGCGACGGTACTTGGCAACATCCGGATCGGGCGGGGGACACGCGTCGGCGCGGGAGCGGTCGTGGTCTCGGAGGTCCCGCCCAACTGCACGGTGGTCGGTGTGCCCGGCCGCATCGTCGTGCGGGAGGGGAAGCGTGTCGAGTCGATCGACTTGCACCACGAGGACCTTCCGGACCCCGTCGTCGAGATGTACCGCGCCCTGCAGCGCAGGATGGACAAGATCGAGCTTCGGCTCGCTCGAGATGAAGGCATGAGCGCCGAGGCGGCACCCGTGTCGCAGCCGGACAAGCTGCCAGGAAAGGACGACGATGGCGATCAGGGTCTATAACACCCTTACCCGATGCAAGCAGGAGTTCGTACCGCGCGAGCCCGGCGTGGTCGCGATGTATGTGTGCGGGCCGACGGTATACAACCACATCCACATCGGCAACGCGAGGACGTTCCTCACCTTCGACGTGATCAGGCGGTACCTCGCTTTCCGCGACTTCGACGTCCGCTTCGTACAGAACATCACCGACGTGGATGACAAGATCATCGCACGCGCGAACGATGAAGGCCGGGAGCCCGCGGAGGTCGCCGCCGAGTACACCCTCGCGTTCCAGGCCGCCATGGACGCGCTGGGCGTGCTGCGACCCACAGTGCAGCCGAAGGCCACCGAGACGATCGACGCCATGATCGAGATGACGGGCCGGCTGATCGAGCGGGGACACGCGTACGTCGTCGACGGCGACGTCTACTTCTCGGTCCGCAGCTTCCCCGGGTACGGGAAGCTCTCAGGGCGCAACATCGACGACCTTGAGAGCGGCGCCCGTGTCGACGTTGACGAACGCAAGCAGGACCCGCTCGACTTCGCCCTATGGAAGTCCGCCAAGCCCGGCGAACCACACTGGCCGAGCCCCTGGGGAGAAGGCCGGCCAGGGTGGCACCTCGAGTGCTCGGTCATGTCCGAGCGCGAGCTCGGTCTGACCTTCGACATCCATGGCGGTGCGAGCGACCTCATCTTCCCGCATCACGAGAACGAGATCGCCCAGTCCGAGGCGGCCACCGGCAAGCCGTTCGTTCAGTACTGGCTGCACGGTGGCCTGCTGCAGGTGAACCAGGAGAAGATGAGCAAGTCCCTGGGCAACTTCCTGCTGCTTAAGGACGTGCTTGAGCGGTACCCCGCGCCTGTCGTGCGGCTGCTGATGCTGCAGACGCACTACCGCAGTCCACTCGACTTCTCCACCGAGCGCCTTGACGAGGCGGTCCGCGCGTACGAGCGACTGGTCACGCCGGTCCGCAACTTCAACTGGGCGAAGCGCAACCGCGCCGTGGTCGAGCTGCCCGAGGCGACCGCGTCCGTCGTCGAGGCTCTCGAGGCGGCGCCGGCGGGTGCCCGCGCGGCGTTCGTCGAGGCGATGGACGACGACTTCAACACCGCAGGCGCGCTTGCCGCCATCTTCGATCTTGTCCGGGTCGTCAACGGATTCCTCGAGAGCCACGGCATTGGGAGCAACGCGCGCTACGCGGCACGTGTCGAGGTCGCCACAGAGACGATCAGCGAGTTGCTCGGCGTGCTCGGTGTCTCCGTGCTCTCCCAGGACGGGGGCAGCCAGTATCCGTCGGAGGTCCTCGGTCTCGCGCGCGACTTCGCCGGCTACGAGGGCAGCGACGCCAACGCGGCGGTGGAAGCGCTGCTTGCCGCGCGGGCGGTGGCACGTTCCGAGCGCAACTGGGCGGCCGCCGACGGTGTCCGCGACGGTCTTGCGGCTCTCGGCTTCGTGATCGAAGACACGGCGTCGGGTGCGCGCGTCTCGTACCGCGATCGCGGGTGATCGCACCGTGGCCGACCTCATAGAAGGACGCAACGCGGTCCTCGAGGCTCTGCGGTCGGGAGTGCCGCTGGAGCGCATCCTGCTTGCGGAGGGGATGAAACCGAACCCCGCCGTGGCGGAGATCAGGGAGCGTGCCGCTGAGGCCGGGGTCGGCGTGGAGCAGGTGGCGCGACCGGCTCTCGACAAGCGAAGTCCACGGGGTGTGCATCAGGGAGTGATGGCCCTTGCCGCTCCCTTCGTGTACACGGAGCTCGAGCAGGTGCTGCGCTCCATCGACGGGTTGCCCCGTGCGCTAGTGGTCGTGCTCGATCATGTCACAGACCCCGGCAACCTTGGCGCCATCATCCGGTCGGTCGAGGTCGCGGGCGGCAGTGCCGTCATCATCCCGAAGGACCGTGCCGCGAGTATCGGGCCGATCGTCCACAAGGCGTCGGCCGGAGCCACCGCGCACCTGCCGATAGTCCGCGTATCGAACATCGGTCAGACGCTCGCAGCACTGGTCGATGCGGGGATGTGGGTCGGCGGGGCGGATGAGCGGGCCGAGGCGGACCTCTGGCACGCACCGATCGAGGGCAGACTGGCGCTCGTCCTCGGGGCGGAGGGAGCGGGGCTGTCACGTCTCGTGCGCGAACGGTGCGACTTCCTTGTCTCGATACCTGTCACGGGGCGGGTCTCGTCCCTCAATGTCGCGCAGGCGGCCACCGTGCTGGCGTTCGAGTGGGTCAGACGCGCCTGATGGGACGACATCGGCTGATCATCGATGGCTACAACGTCTTGCACGCTCATCCCGAGTACGGTGTGCTGGCACGAGACGACATCGACTCGGCGCGTGCCCGGCTGGTGAGCGATCTGACCGCGATGGCGTCGGCGGACGAGCGTCTCACTGTCGTGTTCGATGGAGGGGGCAATCCTCACTCCGATGGCTCCCCTCATCACATCGGCCAGCTCACCGTGGCGTTCTCACCCGCAGGGACCACGGCAGACACGGTCATCGAGGCGCTCGCTCATCGCGCTCGCGAGCGCGATGAGACGGTGATGGTGGTGACCTCCGACGGCGCCACCAGAGATGCGGTACGTGCCGGGAGCGTCACGATCCGTTCGTCCGAGTCGTTCGTCGACGATCTTCGCCACGTCGGAGCGGACCTCACCCGTGCCGCTCGTGTCTCATCGCGGGCACCGCTGTCGGAGCGTATCGACCCGGTCATAAGCGGCGTGCTCGCACGATGGGCCCGAGGCGCGCGCGGCTGATACGCGGAGTACGCGCACGCCGTCGGCTTCGTCCGTCCGCAGGCTGAGGCCAGATTAACCCCTACGCATCCCCAATCCTCAGGCTTGTTCAGGCTTGCCGGAATCCGTTGACAGCCCGTTTCCGGGTGCTATGGTCGTGAAAGATTCACGAGTACCTTGTAAGGCGCGGCCGGCACCGTGCGCCATTCCTCCCCCTTGAGCCTGTGGGGGGTTTGTGGGAGGGAATAGGGCTTTGCAAAGGACACTTGGGGACTCACGACGTAGACTCGAACGCTGCGATGAGATGACTCTCATCCAGGCCGCCCAACGAGGTGACGAGGCTGCAAGCGCCGCACTCGTGTCACGCTACCGGGGATTCGTGCGCTGTAAGGCGCGCTCGTACTTCCTGGCGGGGGCCGATCGTGATGATGTCATCCAGGAGGGGATGATCGGCCTCTACAAGGCGATCAGGGATTACGACCCCACCCGGCAGGCGAGCTTCCGTTCATTCGCGGAACTGTGCATCACACGCCAGCTCATCACGGCGATCAAGTCTGCAAGTCGCCAGAAGCACTCGCCGCTCAATTCATATGTGTCTCTCAGCCGGTCCACCGGCACGGATGACGAAGGAGACCGCGTCCTGGCTGACATCCTCGCAGCGCGCGAGGTCTGCGACCCGGCCGAGATCGTCATCGCCGCATGGGAGACCACGAGCATCCGTGAGGGCTTCCTCCAGGTGCTGTCCCCGTTCGAGACAGAGGTGCTGCGCCTCTACGTGGCGGGGAAGTCGTACCAGGAGGTCGCGGACACACTGGAGCGAGGCGTGAAGTCGATCGACAATGCACTGCAGCGCATCAAGCGCAAGATCGAGTTCCAGATCGAGGTCTGCCGCGCGTGCTGACCGGTAGCCCGGTCGCGCCGGCGCCGCTACAATAGGCGCCACGCCGGCGTAGCTCAACGGTAGAGCAATCGCCTTGTAAGCGATAGGTTGTGGGTTCGATTCCCTCCGCCGGCTCCATCGACTGCGACGACCCGGGCATCAGCCCGGGTCGTTCTCGTTCGCGCCGGCTCCGGTGTCCACTGGTCGTCGGCGACAGGCGTCAGCGGACTGGGTTACCATAGGACCGGCATCTGGACTGCTGTGCGTGTGTGTTGGACGCAGGCCAAGGGGAGGTGGCGACGTGGGTCTCACCGGTGCGGCGCTTACACGCGAGGTCGCCAAGCGCGTGGTCGGGGCCTATCTGTCGACGCATGGGGGCGTGACAGTGGCCGTCGCGCCAGCGGAGCGTCCGGTCGGCGATGGCGTCGACATCCGCTACATGATGGCCGGACGGCCGATGGCTGCCCGCGTGCAGGCGGACTGCTACTTCGGCACGGACGCTGGCGCGGCAGCGGACCGGGCGCTGCCGATGTATCGCATGGAGTCCTCGACGTATGCCATCGAGGAGACCGCCGATGTCGCGACCAAGATGCCGGGCTGGCTCTTCTCATCGCAAGCCGATGAACTGCTCTACTACCGGATGGCGATCCCGCGGCCGGAGGGCGAGATAGCGGCATTGCTCGACTCTCCCGATGACGTGTTCTTCTCCGAGCTCGGTGTCGAGCGCGATGAACTGAGGATCATCCCGCTCCCGGCTTTGCGGACGTGGTTCTCGCGGCAGGCCGACCTCTTCACCCCGCGTCCCGTGTTCGCCGAGGGGCGGATGTCGTGGTGCCGGATCGTACCGATCGCGGACCTGGAGGCCGCTATACCGCAGGTGCGGGTGGTCGACTCGGTGTATCGTTCCATCGGAGCAAGCTAGGGGACAGGGCCCGGATTCGTCGAACTGGATACGCCCGGCACCGTTGTAGTCGTTGACACCCTTCTTGACGATGAAGTAGTATTCCACTCGCCTGTCGCCAGGCAAGCAACTTGAAAACGTGATAGAGCACGGCTTTTTTATTGTCGGGAGTGTGCCCGAGTGGCTAAAGGGGACGGGCTGTAAACCCGTTGGCTATGCCTACCCTGGTTCGAATCCAGGCGCTCCCACCACGACACCCCCGTCTTGCCATGCGCAAGACGTTCCGCCCACATAGCTCAGTCGGTAGAGCACTTCCTTGGTAAGGAAGAGGTCACCGGTTCAAGTCCGGTTGTGGGCTCCACCGTCCACGTGCCGGCCGCCTGGCCGGCTCGAGGCGGCGTAGCTCAGTTGGTTAGAGCACACGGTTCATACCCGTGATGTCACTGGTTCGAGTCCAGTCGCCGCTACCAGGCATCAGACGCTGTCGCTCCGGCGCAGCGAGCAGGAGATAGCACTACCAGGAACAGGTCACGACACTGCGACCCTCGCGCCGCGAGGGGATGCAGGCCGGAGGCGGGATCTCACCCGCGACCGGCGAGGTCGCCAGCAGATCCCAGAAGGAGGAGACTCATGGCCAAGCAGAAGTTCGAGCGTACCAAGCCGCACATGAACGTCGGCACCATCGGTCACGTCGACCACGGCAAGACCACGCTCACCGCAGCCATCACGAAGACCCAGGCCGAGAAGGGCCTCGCGGACTTCACGCCGTTCGACAAGATCGACAAGGCACCCGAGGAGCGCGAGCGCGGCATCACCATCGCCATCGCCCACGTCGAGTACCAGTCCGACAAGCGCCACTATGCGCACGTCGACTGCCCGGGTC
>Ga0209066_10000570_pt1 | contig 53039 bp, 49 predicted proteins | sample All_14_2_FD_187198 | JGI IMG/M metagenome (GOLD analysis project Ga0209066, IMG submission 187198) | Freshwater microbial communities in response to fracking from Pennsylvania, USA - Allegheny Zone_MetaG_DW_15 (SPAdes) (version 2) ...
GGTAGGGGGCGAGGGAGGGTTTCATGATCGCCGCCCAAGTTGGCACGGCGATGCGGCTGGAATAACCGCCGGGCATGATGGTCTGGGGATTGTCGTAGCCGACCCAGAGCGCCGCCGTGACCTCGGTGTTGTAACCGCAGAACCAGCTGTCCTTGTAATCGTTGGTCGTGCCGGTCTTCCCGGCCATGGGCCCCTTGAATCCGTAGGTGGAGCGAAGGGCCGCGGCCGTGCCCTCGTTGACCACGCCCGCGAGGATGTCGTGGATCTGGAAGGCCACCTGGGGCGAGAGCACGCGCTTCCGGGTGTCGATGTGCCGGTAGATCAACTGGCCCTCATGGGTGCTGATGGATTCGACGAGGAAGGGTTCGATGATGACCCCGTAATTGGCGAAGGCGGAATAGCCGGTGGCGAGGTCCAGGGTGGTCAGTTCGGGTGTGCCGAGGAAACTGGAGGCGTAGGGCTGCGGCTGGACCCCGGTGCATTGGTGGAAGAAGTAACAGAAAGCTTCCATGTCTGTCGCCAGCCCGGTGCGCATGACGCAGTAATTGTTGCTCTGGGCCAGGGCCTGGCGGACGGTGATCCACTCGGGGTCGTCGCCCTCGATGATCTCCGGGCCGACATTTTTGGTCAGGTCGAAGGGGCGGGAATCGACCTCGGTGCAGGCGGTGAAGTTGAGGGTGTTGAAGGCGTGGGCGTAGATGAACGGCTTGATGGTGGACCCGATCTGGCGGCGCCCGTTGAGCACGCGGTTGTAGGGGCTCTCATCGAACTGCCGTCCGCCGACGACGGCGAGGATGCTGCCATCGCGGTTGTTGAGAGCGAGGAAGGAGGCCTGGAGGTAGGGCGGGACGGCGGCGTCCGAGGGTTCCGAGGCCAGCCAGGCGGCGCGGGTCTTGTGGGGGTAGCCGGGGGTTTTCTCGATTTTGGTGAGGGAGGCCTCGATCTGTTCCTCCGCATTGCGCTGGAAATTGATGTCGATGGTCGTGTGGATCTGCAGGCCGCCGCGGAAGAGGAGGTCCTTGGAGATGAAGCGGGGCAGGCTGTCCTGGACGGCCGAGGTGACGTAGGAGCCGGGCAGGTCGATGCGGGGGCGGAGGCTGAGCGGCTCCTTCTTGGTTTTTTCCGCGAGCTCCTTTTTGATGAATCCCGCGTCCACCATGGCGTCGAGGGTGACGGCGCGGACTTCACGGGCCTTGCGGGCGTTTTTCCAGGGGGAGAAGCTGTTCGGCCCGGCGATGATGCCGGCGATGAGGGCGCTCTCGGAGAGGTTGAGTTCGGAGGTCTTTTTGCCGAAGTAGGCCTCGCTGGCCGCACCGACCCCGTAGAGGTTCCCGCCGAGGAAAATGCGGTTGAGGTAGAAGGTGAGGATCTCATCCTTCGAGTAGGCGGCCTCGATGCGCATGGCGAGGAAGACCTCCTTGACCTTGCGGTCGATGGTGCGGTCGAACATGGCGGCGGAATTCCGGGCCAGCTGCTGCGTGATGGTGCTGGCACCGGTGGTGATTTTGCGTCCGGTGGCATTGATCACCACCGAGCGGAAGATGGCCAGGGGGTCGAAGCCGATGTGCCAGTAGAAGCGCTTGTCCTCCTTGGCGACAACGGCTTGTTTGAGGACGAGGGGCAGGTCCTTGCTGTCGACGAGCACGCGGTTTTCGTCGAAGAGGCGCTGGATGACGTAACCGTTCCGGTCGTAGATGACCGAGGTGGCGGGCATGTGGGAGACTTTTTTCAGGTCGAAGGCCATGGCCCAGCCGCCGTATTTCACGAGGACGACGGCGAGGACGGCCAGCGTGAGCACAAGGATGGCATTGAGCCAGAGGGGCGGGCGCGGGATTCTCCAACGGCGGGCGGACATGGGGTTCAATCTAGCGGGAAATGCACCAAATGCAGTGCAAAAGATGGCTTCTTGGGGAAGGATTATTTCCGGAAACGGGCCGGGTCGGGGTTTTCATCCTCCCGGCTGGCGGCATAGACCGGGCCGAACCAGATATCGACCAGACAGAGGCCGAAGACGGCGGCGAAGGGGAGGGTGTAGAAAAAGGAGGCGGTCACGGCGCTGAAGCCGATGAGGAAGAAGGAGGCGATGAGGTAGGATTTCCAGGCCTTGCGGAAAAGGCGGAAGTTTTCCGCATAATTCAGTGCGCAATCCATGGCCGGGGTGCCGTCCAGCCATCGGCAGCAGGCCACGCCGCAGAAGGGGACAGCGAGGAGCATGGCGGGGAAGAGGAACAGCGGGACCAGGCACCGGGGCAGGCCCAGGATCGAGATGTAAAGCAGGTGGCAGAGCGCCATCCAGATCCCCGCCGGCAGGATGAGGGTGAAGAGGGCGATCAGGAACATGACGGAGCCCTCATGGGCGAAGCGGCCGAGATCCTGCCTTTTCCAGCCGGGCAACAAGGCGGCGGTGCCGAACCGGGCGCGTCGAAGGACTTCGTAGGTGAACCCGAGGGGGAGCGAGAAGCTCAGGATGTTGAAGCCGAGCGAGACCCAAAAAACAGCGATGATGAAGGGGTTTTCCGAATGGGAGAAGAAGGCCGGCGCGGTGGCGAGGAGGAAGGGGTTGACCAACAGGACGCCGGCGAGCAGCACTTTGGCCAACCAATGGGGGTCGGCCAGAAACAGGGCAAATCCCCGGCGGATGTCCTCAAATGGAACCATGGGAATTTGATATTCCGGTGAAAGCGATCCGGGTCAAGGAGGAAGAGAGGTGCCGGGGCGGACTCTGTAGCCTCGAACGTAAGTTCGTGGATTGCACGCCACCACGAACTCACGTTCGTGGCTACACCGGGAAACCTCAGGAGCCGGCGAGGGCGGCGGTGATGGCGGCGTGCAATTCAGGGCTGTCGGGGGTGACTTTGCTGGGGAATTCGCCCACAACTTTGCCGTTCTTGTCCACGAGGTATTTGTGGAAATTCCACTTCGGTTCGCCGCGGCCCGCGGTCAGGAAGGCGTAGAGCGGGTGCTTGTCCGGGCCTTTGACCACGACCTTCTCGCTCAGGGGGAAATCGACCTGGTATTTTGTGCTGCAAAAAGTGGCGATTTCTTCCGCGGTCCCGGGTTCCTGGCCGCCGAAGTCATTCGAGGGCACGCCGACGATGACCAAGCCCTGGCCCTTCATGTCGGTATAGAGTTTCTCGAGTCCGGCGTATTGTTTGGTGAAGCCGCACTTGGAGGCGACGTTCACGAAGAGCACGGCCTTGCCCTGGAGGGCGGCGAGGTCCATCGGTTTGCCGTCGAGGGCATTGATCTTGATCCCGGAAAGGTCTGAGGCGTGGAGCATGGGGGTGAAAAAGAGTGCGGCGAGGGAAAGGAGGGCCAACCGGTAGTGCATGGTTGATTGTGGCATCCTTTGGGCGGATTGCCAAGCCCGGCGGTGGACCCGCGTCAGTTGAGGGCTTTTTGGTCTTCGGCCTTGATGACCGAATAAACGATCGCCTGCTCGGCGTATTCGATCCAGGGGCCGTAGGGAACTTCATCGTCCTCGACGAAACGCCAGCTGGTGGTGTCCATCCCGTCCAGGCCGAGATAATCCTGCACCGCGGGGGAAACATCCAGGCCGGCATTGCTGTGTTCGCGGGTGGGCCGCTCCTTGCCGAAGACATAGCCCGCACTGTCATAGCGCAGGGGGCCGACGTCCTCCCATTGGGCGAAACAGACGCGGCCTTTGAATTCGATCATGATCCAGCGACCCTTGCATTGGGAAACGTAGGGGTTCTTCTTGTGGAAGGCCTCATCCCACCAGGGGACGAATTTGCTGGCCATCTTGGGATACTTGACGTCGTTGAAGGGGAGGGCGACGTAATAGGGATTGAGGGTGGGGGCGAACTGCTTCGGAAGGGTCACCGCACCCGGCGTCGCGGTGCCGGGGCGTTTGGCGGGCTGGTCCGAGCCGCCGAAATTACGGGTCCAAGAACCATCCCAGGCACTTTGGAAATTTGTCGTCTTGTTGTAGGTGGTCGCATCCTGACCGATCCAAAAAGTTGTCGTAACAATATTCGACTTGGAGGGGTAGCTGGATGTCAATTTGATATCCTCGAGCTTCAAGGTGTGCGTCGATGCCGATTCTTCTGCCGCCACCCAAATGGGGGAAATAAGCATAAGGTTAAGTACTAATACTTTGATTCGCACGAATCGAAGCTTAGTTGAGGTCGATTAATCGTCAATGGCTTATTTAAGTAGAAACCCGTAGTATCTCGTGTTTTATGGTTATTATTAAGCAATTATAACCTTGAGGCCGATCGAAGATGTCATCGCCTTAAGAGAAACTAATGAAGATCAGGTGTTTGAGGGGTAAAGAATGCCAGAAAAAGCTTGGCAGGCGTCCGGATGACGGTATTTTTTTCCGCTTACCGTGATGGAAACGGCCGTGCTGCGGCCATCCCCACAACAACCCCATTCCCTAGAAAGGGAAGCCCCGAGCCGCCCCGGCGGACGAAGGGTCATAAACTCAAAGAAGCAAATGCCTAAAATCGACCCCAAAGAACTGCTCGAAGCCGGAGTCCACTTCGGACACCGCACCGACAAATGGAACCCCAAGATGAAACCCTTCATTTATGAAGCGCGCAACGGGATCCACATCATCAACCTCGCCAAGACCTCGGACCAGATCGACGCCGCAGGAAAATTTCTCAAGGACGTCGCCGCCCGCGGTGGCAAGATCCTCTTCGTCGGCTGCAAAAAGGCCTCCCAAGAAGCAGTCCGCGAAGCGGCCACCCGCTCTGGCGCCTTCTACGTCTGCGAACGCTGGCTCGGCGGCACCCTGACCAATTTGAACACCATCCGGAAAAGCGTCGCCCGCATGCGCCAGATCGACGACATGGAGACCAACGGCAAGTTCAAGGAAATGCCCAAGCAGGAAGTTTCCGCCCTCCGCCGCGAAGGATCCAAGATCCACAAGAACCTTGACGGTATCCGCGACATGGAAAAATTCCCGGACGCGATCGTCATCGTCGACATCACCCGCGAGGACATCGCCCTCAAGGAGGCCCACCGCCTGAAAATCCCCGTCGTCGCCATCACCGACACCAACGCGGATCCCGAGAGCGTGAACTACCCGATCGCGGCCAACGACGACGCCATCCGCTCGATCCGCATCGTCCTCAACTCGCTGGCCGATTCGGTCATCGAGGGATTCAACGCCGGCGGCAAGAAGCGCGGCGGCAAGGATGAAGCGCGCTCGGCCTCCAATGACAGCCTCCAGGCTGTTTCCGCCTAACCCCCTTCAGCATGAGTACCACTATGGCAGAACCGATTGATCCCAAGTTAGTCAAAGAACTCCGCGACCGCACCAACGCGGGCATGATGGATTGCAAACGCGCGCTGGAAGAAGCCAAGGGCAACCTGGAAGAGGGCGAAAAGGTCCTCCGCAAGAAGCTCGGCCTCTCCGCCGCGAAGAAAGCCAGCCGCGACGCCAAGGAAGGCGTCATCGCCTCCTACATCCACCTCGGTGGAAAAGTCGGGGTGCTGATCGAGATCAACTGCGAAACCGATTTCGTGGCCAAGAACGACAACTTCCGCGAGTTCGTCAAGGACATCACCCTCCAGATTGCCGCCGCCAACCCGGTCTGCGTCAGCCGCGAGGAAGTGTCCCAAAAGCTCATTGACGACGAAAAGGAAGTCGCCGCCGCCCAGATCAAGGACAAGCCCGCCGCCGTGGTGGAACGGATTGTCCAGGGCAAGGTCGACAAGTATTACAGCACCGTCTGCCTGATGGAGCAGCCCTTCATCAAGGACAGCAACAAGACCATCCGCGACGTGGTCAACGAGAAGATCGGCGAACTCGGTGAGAACATCATCGTCCGCCGCTTCGTCCGTTACGCCGTTGGCGAATCCATTTCCGCCTGAGCGGGAAAGGATGGAAAAAAGCCCCCGCAAAACGGGGGCTTTTTTGTGCCTGTAGCCACGAACGTGAGTTCGTGGACCGCTACTCCCCCCCACGAACTCACGTTCGTGGCTACGGGTATATAAATCGACCCCCAAAAACCTCCGCTTGACAGTTGCGTGACGAAATCGGGATAGTCTTTGCAAGATGCCCGCCTCCGCCGCCAGCCCCAAGAAACCGAAAAACCGCTATAAACGTATCCTCCTGAAGTTGAGCGGTGAAGTGCTGGCCGACGAGAAGGACCACATCGCGGCCAAGGTTTCGAACGACATCGCCCTCCAGATCAAGGATATCCATGCCCTCGGCGTGCAAGTGGCGGTGGTGATCGGGGGCGGCAACATCTGGCGCGGATTGACCGCCAGCCACGCGGGCATGGACCGGACGACCGCCGACTACATGGGCATGCTGGCCACCGTCATCAACGGCCTGGCCCTCCAGGACGCCCTGGAACGCAACGGGGTCTACACCCGCGTCCAAACCGCCATCGAGATGAAAAATGTGGCCGAACCCTTCATCCGCCGCCGCGCCATCCGGCACCTCGAAAAGGGACGCGTGGTCATCTTCGTCGCCGGCACGGGCAACCCCTATTTTTCCACCGATACCACCGCCGCCCTCCGGGCCAGTGAAATCGGGGCGGAGATCGTCCTGAAGGCGACCAAGGTCGACGGCATCTACGACAGCGACCCGAAGAAAAACCCCAAGGCCAAGCGTTACACCCGGATCAGTTACACCGAGGCCCTTTCCCGCCGCCTGAAGATCATGGACTCCACCGCCTTCAGCCTCTGCATGGACAACCACGTGCCCATCGTGGTATTCGACATGTTCAAGAAGGGCAACCTCAAGCGCGTCGCCTCGGGCGAGGCCGTCGGGACCCTGGTCACGGAATAATTTATTCAAACCACCAACGGAATCAAAACTATGGCCGCCTCTGATGAAGTCCTGATGGAATGTGAAGAACACATGGAAAAAACCGTCAAAAAGGTGCACGACGATTTCTCCTCCGTGCGCACGGGGAAAGCCTCGCCCCAGCTGGTCGATTCCATCCGTGTCGATTGCTACGGCACCGCGATGCAGCTGCGCGAACTGGCGGGGATCACCTGCCCGGAGCCGCGCCTCATCGTCATCCAGCCCTGGGACGGTTCCAACGTCGACCCGATCCGCAAGGCCCTGGAGACCTCGTCCCTCGGGATCACCCCGCAGGTGGACGGGAAGATCATCCGCATCCCCATTCCCGAGCTTTCCGAGGAACGCCGCCGCGACCTGATCAAGGTGGTTAAAAAAATCTCCGAGGACGGCCGCGTCGCCATCCGTCACAACCGCCGCGACGCCATGGAATCCATCAAGAAAATGCAGAAGGGCGGCGACCTGACCGAGGACGACGTCAAGGTGGCGGAAAAGGAAATCCAGAAGCTGACCGACGATTACTCCGGCAAGATTGACAAGATGCTGGAGACCAAGGAATCGGACCTGCTCAAGGTTTGATTGTCTGGCGGCCGGGGCCGGTGGGGCGGCGCATAAAACCCAGCGTGCCCGGAGGTCCCGCTCCACCCAAGGCATCCCAGGTGGAAAGCGATCTCCGAGCGCGTTTGCCTTTTCGGGCGCAGGCGGGTTCAAGGGATGCTATCGCCTGCCCGCGACCCCGTTGATCACGGCGAGTGTTTCCTCCACATTGTGCTGGAGCGTGAAATCCGCCACGCGCGCGCGCGCCGACCGGCCCATGTCCCTCCGCAGTTCTTCATTGCGCAACAGCCGCAGCAGGTGGGCCATTTCCCGCACATCATCGGGCTGGGCGACGACGAATCCGTCGATTCCCTTCCGGATGATTTCCGATCCCCCGTTGGCCGCGGTGGTGATCACGGGAAGACCGGCGGCCATGGCCTCGAAGGTCACATTGGCGGAGGGATCATAAAGGGTGGGCAGGATGAAGACATCGGCCGCGGCGTAGAGGTCGGGCATGGGGCATGGGGGTGGGGAATCGACAATGACCAGGCGCACCTCCGCCCCGGCGCGCCGGGCGGCTTCCTGGGCCTGGCGGTGGCCCTTGCGCTCGGTTCCCGCACCAACCAGTAGCACCACATAATCATCCTCGTCCCAGCCCATGGCCGCCCGCCCGGCGCCTCGGCTGCCGGAACCGAAGAAGGCGGTGTCCACCCCGTTCCGCACCACGGTGATCTGTTCCGCCGGGTAGTCGAAATGCCGCAGGATGTCCTGGCGGACCATGTCGGAGTTGGCGATGATCCTCTTCGTGTTGCGGGGGTGGAAGGTGACCCTCTCGAGCAGGCTGACCGTGCGGTTCTTCGGGTTGAGGTGGGTGTCGAGGAATCCCGAAACCGGCCGGAGCTTCTGGCGCTGCCTGAGCCACTCGCGGTGAACGCCGTCGCCCGCCCGGTAAATATGAGCCCGGATCCCGCGCTCCAGGCTGAAGACCACCTGGAAGGCCGTTTCCCCCACGCTGCCCAGCCGGACATTGACCGCATCCGCGAAGCGCTTGGGCTTGAGGGCGGCGACCGAATCGACCGGGAAGCGCTCCACCAGACGAAACACTTCTTCGGAGGGGGAATCCCAGGATTCGCAAAGCAGGGCGCAGTCGTGGCCCGCGGCGGTGAGCGCCGTCGCCAACCTTTTCAGGTAATGCTCCGCCCCGCCCGTGGGCGACCAATTGCGGCGGACAAAAGCGATGCGCATGATTGTCAAAAACCGGTGCTGGATGGGACAAAGGTGCCGGGCACCTTTATTTGAAAAAATCGGCGATGGCCCCGATGACCTGTTCGACCTCGTCGTCCTTCAGTTCGGCGAACATGGGCAGGGCGAGGGCCTCGGAGGCGAAAGTTTCCGCAACCGGGAAGGATCCGGTGGCGCCCCCCAGGTGTTTGAAGCAGGGCTGGAGGTGGAGCGGTTTGGGGTAGTAGATGGAGGTGCCGATGCCCCGGCCGGCGAGATGGGCTTTGAGTGCATCGCGCTTGCCGTTGCGTACCCGGAGACAGAACTGGTTGAAGGTATGCGGGTCGTTGCAGGTGAACGGGAGCAGGATGGGGGCCCGGCCGGGGACGTCCGGGGCATCCGAGTTGCAACTGCAGGCATTCACGGGAAATTCGCCCAGTCCGCGTCCGGTCAAACCGTCCAGATAATGCCGGGCATGGTGCCGGCGGCGTTCGATGAGGCCCGGCAAGCGGGGAAGGCGGAGCCGGAGCAGCGCCCCCTGGAGCGCATGCATGCGGAAATTTCCCCCGACCTCGACGTGCTCGTAGGTCTGCTCCATCCCGTGGTTGCGCAGGACACGCATGCGCGCGGCAAGGTCATCGCGCTGGGTCGTGACGAGTCCGCCTTCGCCGAATCCGCCCAGGGTTTTCGTGGGATAAAAAGAAAAACATCCGATGTCGCCGAGGGACCCGACGGGTCGGCCGCCATAAGTGGCCCCGATGGCCTGGGCGGCATCCTCGATGACCGCGATGTTTTTTTCGCGCGCCAACTTGATGAGCGGCCCCATGTCGGCGGCCTGGCCGAAGAGGTGGACCGGGATGACGGCCCTGGTCCTGGGAGTGATGGCGGCTTTGATGGCCGACACGGACAGGTTGAAACAGCAGGGACTGCTGTCGACAAAAACAGGCTTTGCGCCCACCCGGGCCACGCTTCCCGCGGTGGCAAAGAACGTATAAGTCGGGCAAATGACCTCGTCACCCGGCCCGATGCCCAAGGCCATGAGGGCGAGCACCAGCGCATCGGTTCCGGACGAAACGCCCAGGGCGTGTTTCACATCCAGGCAGGCGGCGGTTTCTTTTTCAAAGGCCACAACCTCGGGGCCGAGGATGAATATCCCGCTTTCGATGACCTCGGCGGCCTTGGCCTTGAGGGCGGCCTTGAACGCGGGCTCATCCCGGGTGGCGTCGAACTGGGGGATACTCATCCGGAAACAATAAGCCGGGCGGAGCTCCTTCTGCCAGCAAAAGCTCACTTCCGGGCAGGGGGTTGCCCGGATCCCGCCGGAGGTTTGGAATTCCTGAAAGATGTTTTCATCACCTTCCCCCGGCGATAAAGTGACGGCGAATCATGATCATCGTCTGGGTCAACAAACGGAACTGGAAAAATCCCGGGCCGATCGTGAACGTGGCCGTCCACAACGCCCACAGTTTTTCATCCATCGGCCTGGAAACCCACTTCGTCGTCGGGCAGGGGAAGCCCTCGGAAACCGGCGGTGATCTGCGGGCGTTTTACGGTTTGGAGCCCTCGCCGCATTTCCACATCCACCGGATTGCGCGTGAAGAAAGATGGTTCGCCTCGGCCAGTGCGTCCGTGTTCCGCCACGCCCGGAAGCTGGTGGAGGAACTGGCCTTGAAGGACGAGGTGGCGGTGTTCACCCGCGAGTCGGGATTTCTGCCCCACCTGTGGAGGTTGAAGCGCAACCCGCGCATCCGGGGTTTCTACGAGTTGCATGATTATTATTCCAGTCTCTCCTGGCGGGAAAACAAAATCCGCCTGAAGGACCGCCGCGAACAATTGCTGGAACATCTGTTCCTCCCGCGCATCGACGGGCTGGTTTGCATCACCGCGGAACAGGAGGCCCTTTACCGGAAAACATACCCCGGGGTGCGCACGATCGCCCGTTCCCTGGGCACCAAGCCCCAGCCCCCGCAGGATCCGGAGAAGCGGAGGCAGAAACGCACGCTGGTGTATGTGGGCCACATGCACGGATCGAAGGGCGTGTCGTTCCTTTCCCGGGCTGCGGTGTCGCTGGCCCGCCTCGGCATCCACACACTTTTCCTCGGGGGTTACCAGGACAACGCAGACAAGGTCACCGGCCACGCCCGCGAGCGGGGGGTGGGCGAATGGGTCGAATGCCGCGCCTTCCTGCCCCCGACCGAGATGCACGCGCTCCTGGCCGAACGGGCCTCCCTCGGGGTGGTCATGCTGGCGGACACCTATTACAACCGCAACCTGACCTGCCCGGTGAAGGCCCTGGATTATCTTTCACACGGTCTTCCCTCCCTCGGCACGGATGTGCCCTCGGTGCGCGGGGTGTTGGGGGAGGCCTGCGTGTACCTTCCGCCGGATGATGTGCAATTGTTCACCCGCACGGCGGCCGGGTTGCTGGATTCGCCGGAGGCCTATGCCGCCGCAGCAGCAAAAACCCGGGCCCGGGCGGAGGAACTGACCTGGGAAAACCGGGCCCGCGCCCTGGTTGCCTTTGCCGGCGGTGGTTGGGGTGGAAAATCAACCGGGGAATAATGTTCCGGGAATTTCTCGCTAGCCACGCCAAAAGAAAGCCTGATTTTTCTGGGGAATCAAAACTTCCTCCAATCAAAAACCGCCGCCGGTGTGGACAGGGATTGCTTGAGGAGACCCTGGTAAACCTTCTGGCATTCGGCGGGGGAAAACAGGCCCAGTAAAGGCCCCACTTGGACGCTTCCCTCCTTCAGCCAGGCTATCGCCGCTTCATAGTTCCGGTAGAGCGAATGATGCTGGAAATCCTGGTCCTTTCCCGGAATTTCCCATTCCCAGCCGCTGCGCAGCACCACGTATTTGTGGAAGACCTCATAAAGCACATCAAAAGAGGGGATGTTGGTCCGGCGGACCCAGGGCACGCCGACCAGCACAACCTCGCCCCGTTTTTTGACGCATTTGCATCCGTCCAACACCGCCTGTTCGTGCCCGCTGCATTCGACATGCAGGGAGATTTTCCCTTCAACATCCGCAGGTCCGTCCCAGACGCTTGCCCGCACATCCGTCAATCCACAGTCCCGGGCGGTGGTCCGGCGCGGTTCCACGGGATCGACCGCGGTGACCTGGTAGCCGCAGCGAGCGAACACCTGGGCCGCAAGGTTGCCAACCGGTCCCAAACCCGTCACCAATACGCGGGAGGGGGCATGGGCCGCGGCGGTGTTCAGGGTGCTCATCCCCACCGCCATCAGCCGGGCAAACACCGCCACCTCGGGTTTCAACCCTTCGGGAATCAGGTGTGTGCCGTCGATGTGGGTCTGCTGGAATTCACGATGACCTCCCATCGCCAGAACCACATCCCCGACTTTGAAGGACCCCGCATCTTCCCCGACTTCCGTCAGTTCGAAAACTGCGGCATAACCCGGGTAGTTCGGATAGGTGGCATTCTTGCGGCCGATGTAGTTGAAATTCAATTCGGTGCCGGGACTGGTCAGCGTCACCAAGCTGCGGCCACGGACATGTTTGGCGGGTACCGGCCCGGACAAAGGGGGAAGCGCATCGGTGAGGGCGGCGGTTTGTTCGGCGACAATGGATACGGCTCTCATATTTTTACTGGCCGGGGCTTCAAATAAATTTGAGGTGATTTTCTGCGGCAATTTTCCGGACGTATGCAGCGGCCGGGGGATATTCCTCGCGCGGCAAATGTTCCAGCATCAACGGCGTATCGGGGTGCAGTTTTGCAAATTCGGCTATAAAAGTTTTGTAATCGAGGACCCCCTGCCCCGGACGACATTCATCCAGATGCAGCGTGAGATTTTCCCGCAGAATGATGTCCTTGCCGTGGCAGCCCTTGATCAGGTGCCCCAGCTTGGCGAAGCTTTCCCGGATCAGGGATCCGGTGTCGTAAGCGCGCTCGGGGCAGTTCACCATGTTGACCGGGTCCAGATGCACTGCCACGGAAGCGCGGTCGATGGCCTTGATCAAAGCGAGGTATTGTTCCGGACTTGAAGGGAAAATCCACGGCATGGTCTCCAGGCAATAAAACGTCCGCTTCGGCTTGATCGCATCCACGATTTTTCGAGTGGTTTCCACCACCCCGTCGAAGGTTTCCCGGGAAAAGTTGGAGGGGTGCGGCCCGTCCCATTTCGCCGGGTTCTTGGACCCCGCAATATTCACGCAGCATCGGGCCCCGATCTGGTCGGCCAGCGCCAATGATCCCTGGCACTTATGGAGCGCTTCTGTAGCCTTGGCCGGATCGGGATCGATGGGATTCGACCAGGCCCCGACCTCCGCGATGACGATGTCCGCCTTCAGGGCTGCCTCCGCATATTTCCCGATTTCCCCATCTGGCGGCATGCCTTTTTGCGGGTCGAAGCCCAACGGCGCATAAACCGCCCGGTAGTTTTCCTTTTGGGCGGCGGCGATCCACAAGTCGCAGTCGCCGTTCCAATCGTAGAGGGGCCCACCGAGTCTCATGGATGAAATTCTCGCAAACTGCCTGGAAAAGGGCCATGATTGGACCTCGTAAAAACATGTCTGAAACTCCTGTCTTTCTACCGCAGACATCCCCGCTTCACCTAGATTTTTTCCAGCCGGGGTCCCTGCAGCGTCCCGCCAACGGTGACATTCACCGCAAGACCACGCCCTACACGATTCTGGTCCAAACCCTGGAGGGCCGTTACCGGGTCCGATGCCGGGGAAAAGTATTTGACCTGCCGCCGGGCGGGGCGGCATTGATCCCGGCCCACACCCCGGTGGAATTCGGCCATTTCGGCGGGAAACGCGGGATAATCCATTCCCATTGGGTTCACTTCCGTTTCAATTACCTCGGGTTGGTCGACTTTCTCACTTTTTTTGACACACCGCTCCAACTGCCCCGGTCCTGTTCCGGGGAAATACGCCGGTTGGTTGTCAAAGCACTCCGTGGATGTGAAGCAGACACCGGAGAACCCCTGCGCAGCGTGTCCGAATACGCACTGGCTTCCCGCCTGTTGGAACTGGTCTGCCGCGTTTCCCGGCAGAAGGAGGAGGCACTGGAAAGGCTGGAAAAACAAAAGCTCCGACCTGTACTGCACCATATCCACAGCCATCTGGAGCAACCCCTCCGCATCGGGAGCCTCGCCCGCCGGGCCGGTCTTTCCCCGTCACGCTTCCATGCCTGCTTCATGGAGGAATTCCATCAAAGCCCCATGCGCTATGTGAAGCAGGCCCGCCTGGAGAAAGCGGCCCGTTTGCTGGCGGGAAGCGGATTCAAGCTGGATCGTATTGCCGAAGCCTGTGGCTTTGCCGATGCCTTCCACCTGAGCCATGTTTTCAAGCGGCATTACGGCATGTCGCCCAAAACCTATCGCATCCAGGCCAAAGACTGAGATCCAGTCATCCTCCCGTTCCCCGACACGGGGTTTTGCATCCATGCGGGTAATCCGGTTCTTGCCCTGCCCGGTTGCGGGCCGGTGGTCGCGCCAGCCGTGAAAAATTGCATGGCAGAGCGTCCCGCATGGGCTAGAACCATATTTTTCCATATGGCATCCAAAACAAACAAGCCGTCCGCGGGCTGGGAAGAGCGTTTGAAGCGGGGTTCCCTGCGCATCGGCATCCTGGGCATGGGATACGTCGGCCTTCCCCTCGGCCTCCTCTTCGCGGAAAAGGGACACACCGTCATCGGCTACGACCCCGACTCGCGTAGGATGGCCTCGCTGAAAAAAGGCCGCTCCCCCATCCGGCACATTGCCTCGTCCCGCGTCGCCTCCGCCGTCAAGCGCCGCAAGCTCCGCGCCACCGACAGGGCCGCCGATCTCGCCGGCCTGGATGCCGCCCTGATCTGCGTGCCCACCCCCCTGACCAAGCAGCGCGAACCCGACCTGTCCTACGTCGAGAGCGCCGCCCGCCTCCTCGCACCCCATGCCACCAACGGCATGCTCATCGTGCTGGAGTCCACCACCTATCCCGGCACCACCCGCGATGTGGTCCTGCCCATCCTCACCGCCGCCGGCCGGAAAGCCGGCCGCGATTTCCACCTCGCCTACAGCCCGGAGCGCGAGGATCCCAACAACGCCCGCTTCAGCACCGCCTCCATCCCCAAATTGGTCGGCGGCATCAATTCCGCCAGCAGCACCATGGCCGCGGCCCTTTATGCCCAGATCATCGGCTCCGTGGTGCCGGTGGCATCCTGCGAGGTCGCCGAGGCCGCCAAACTCCTCGAGAACATTTTCCGCTCGGTCAACATCGCCCTCGTCAACGAGCTCAAGATGGTGCTCGACCGCATGGGCATCGACGTCTGGCAGGTGATCGAGGCGGCGGGCACGAAGCCGTTTGGGTTCATGCCGTTTTATCCCGGCCCCGGGCTGGGCGGGCACTGCATCCCGATCGATCCGTTCTACCTCACGTGGAAGGCCCGTGAATTTGAACTCCCGACCAAATTCATCGAGCTGGCGGGCGAGATCAACACCGCCATGCCGTATTACGTGCTGGGCAAATGCCAGGACGCCCTGAACACCAAAGGCAAGGGGCTGCGCCGTGCCCGCGTGCTTGTCATGGGGTTGGCGTACAAGAAGGACGTCGAGGACATCCGGGAATCGCCCGCACTCAAGCTGATGGAGCTTCTCGAGCGGGGAGGGGCCGTGGTGGATTACCACGATCCCCACGTGCCGCAATTCGAAGGCGGCCACGGCAGCCCGCTCAAACCCCGCGCCTCCGCCAAGCTCTCCGCCGCGGCCCTCCGACGGTACGACCTGGTGTTGGTGGCCACGAACCACACCGCGGTCGATTACCGCCTGGTCCGCCGCCAGGCGGCTCTGATCGTCGACACCCGCCGCGTCTGGAAACCGGATTTCAAGAAAGTATTTCCCGCCTGACCATGCCCAAGATTGATGACATCTTCCGCCCGGAGGCCCCGCCCCTGGTCGTCGCGGAAATTGCCCAGGCCCACGACGGGAGCCTCGGCACGGCCCATGCCTACATCGATGCCGCCGCCCGCGCCGGTGCCGGGGCGGTGAAATTCCAGACCCACATGGCCGACGCGGAAAGCTCCCCCGGCGAACCCTGGCGGGTCAAGTTCAGCCAACAGGATGCCACGCGCCAGGATTATTGGCGGCGCATGGAGTTCACCGCGGAACAGTGGGCCGGACTCAAACAACACGCTGAAGATAAGAAACTGGTTTTTCTCAGCTCCCCCTTTTCTCTGAAGGCGGTGGCCCTTCTTGAATCCCTCGGCATGCCCGCCTGGAAGGTGGCGTCCGGCGAGGTCACCAACGCCCTGCTCCTCGACGCGATGCTGGCCACGGGCAAGCCGGTACTCCTGTCCTCCGGGATGAGCACGCTGGCGGAACTGGACGCCGCGGTGAAACGGATCAAGGCGGCGAAATCGCGCGTGGCGGTCATGCAGTGCACCACGTCGTATCCCTGCCCGCCGGAAAAAACCGGCCTCAACCTGGTCACGGAATTCGCACAGCGTTTCGCCTGTCCCGCCGGCTTGTCCGACCACTCCGGCACCCTCTTTCCCTCCCTGGCCGCGGTGACGCTGGGTGCGCGCGTCATTGAGGTCCATCTGGTCTTCAGCCGCGAGTGCTTCGGACCCGACGCCTCGTCGTCGCTCACGGTGGACGAACTGGCGACCCTCGTCCGCGGGGTAGATGCCATTCACCGCATGCGGCAGACGCCCGTGGACAAAACCCACCTCGCGGAAGGCCTTCCCGAGCTGCGCCGCATCTTCGGGCAGAGCCTGGTTGCCGCGCGCGATCTTCCCGCGGGGACGGTGCTTGCGAAGGAACACCTGACCTGCAAAAAGCCCGGCACCGGCATACCCGCGGGCGAGTGGGAAAAATGGGCGGGGAAAAAGTTGCTTGTCGCCGTGCCCGCGGGAAGTTTCCTCAAACCGGAACAGTTTTCCTAAATGAGCGGTCCGGCCGTCATTCTCTATCTCGGTCCCGCGGAGGCGGTGCCCTGGCTGGAGTCGGAACTCGGGGGTGCGTATGCCGTCCGTCGCGTCGAGCCCACGGTGGAAGCGGTGGAAGCCGCAATGCCTTCCGCGGTGGTGGTGCTGGATGCCTCCATGAAAGTGCCCCTGACCGCCGAACGGTTGGCCGGGGCATCCGGGCTGCGCCTGGTCATCACGGCCACCACGGGAGTGGACCACATCGACAAGGCGCATTTGGACCAACGTTCGGTTCCGCTGCTCACGCTCAAGACCGAGCGCGAGGTCTTGGCCAAAGTGAACGCGGCCGCCGAACTGAGCTGGGCGTTGCTCATGGGCTGCGCGCGCAAACTCCGTTCCGCATCGGCGCACGTGACCGGTGGCGGGTGGGACCGGACCTTGTTCCCCGGACCCATGCTCCGAGGGAAACAACTGGGCATCGTCGGACTCGGCCGCAACGGCCGCTGGTGCGCCCGTTATGGTGCGGCCTTCGACATGCACGTTTCCGCGCATGATCCCTTTTTGTCCGACTGGCCCGCGGAAATCGCCCGGCTGTCGCTGCCGGATCTGGTGGAGAAATCGGATTTCCTGCTCGTCCATGTCACGTATTCCCCGGAAACGCACGGATTGCTGGGCCTGGACCTTGCGGCCCGCTGCAAACCCGGTTCGATCTGGGTCAACACCTCGCGCGGGGCGATTTGGGACGAGGAGGGACTCGTCCGCCAGTTGGAATCCGGCCGGCTGGCCGCCGTGGGCGCGGATGTGCTGGCCCCGGAGCCCGAGATCCAGCGCAGCCCGCTCTGGCAATACGCGAAGGACCACGACAACGTCCTCCTCACCCCGCACATCGGCGGCTTTAGCCCCGACGCGCTCGAAACCGTCCTGCGCCACACCGCGCAGCGCATCGTCCGGCACTGCGCATGATTCCCTCCGCCCAGGACATGGCCCGCGACTTTGCCTCTCTGGGTGCGACGCATGCATTCGGCATCCCGGGCGGCGGTCCGAGCCTGGACTGGGTCGACGCCTTCGAAAAATCCGGCGGAACCTTCATCACCACCGGCCACGAGGCCACCGGGGCCTTCATGGCGGGGGCCTTCGGCCGCCTGGGCGGGAAGGCCGCGGCGGTTTCCATCAAGGGCCCGGGGTTTGCCAATCTCTTCCCCGGCCTGCTTTCCAACCGCTACGAGGGATATCCGATGCTGGTGTTCAGCGAAGCCTATCCTTCCGGTGATGCTTCAGGACGGAGGCACAAGTGGCTCGACCAAAGGGCCACCACCCCCTGGCTCCGCCATGCCCTGCCCTCCGCCGGCACGGTGGTTGCCGGTGCCTGGGAAGCCGCGCGGAAGGAATCGCCCTCCCCCGTTCTTCTGGAATTGAGTGCGACCCCGTCAACCGCGCCGGGCTCCTCCGGCGGGAAGACTCCCGGGACAGCCGGCGTGGATTTTTCCCTGCTGAAGCGCGCTTCACGCCCCGTGCTCATTGTCGGTTCCTGCGCCCTGCGCCGGTCATGGGGGAAGGTGCTGGCCCTGTTGCATGTTCCCGTGTTCACCACGCCCGCGGCCAAGGGGGTGATCGACGAATCCCTGGCCCACGCCGCCGGGATTTATACCGGCGACGGCAAAGCCGCGACGGTGGAGGCCTCCCTCCTCCCGCAGGCCGATGTGGTGGTTCTGCTCGGGGTGCGGGCGGGCGAGGTGCTTTCCCCCAGGCTGCCGGGGCCGGCATGCCTGGTTCTGGAATGCGACGGCACGGAGGCTCCGGAGGTATTTCCTGACAATTCTTTGGATACAAACACCGCCCGGCTCGATGATGCCGGGGTGGCGGAGCTGTTCCGGCTGCTCGGGGAGCGGGCCTGGGGCGCGGCTGAAACCGCCGCCTCCCGGAAAATACAGCGCGCGGCCCTGGATGCCACGGGCACGGCCTGGGGAAAGGTCTTTGCCGAAACCGCCGGACATGCCCCCGGCGCCACCCATGTGCTCGACACGGGGAATTTCACCGTGCTGGCCGAACATTTCCTTTCGGCCTCCGCCCCGTATTCCGTCGTCGGCACACCCAACGGCCGCTTCATGGGCGCGGGTATCGGACACGCCCTCGGCGCCGCATTCGCCCGTCCCGGACAACCCGTCATCCTCTGGATCGGCGACGGGGGCATTCGGAGTTATTTCGCGGAACTCGCCCTGGCGGCCGAACACCGCCTTCCCCTAATGGTGGTTTGTTTGCGCGACGGTTATTTCGGGAGCATCCTCGGCCGTGCCCAGTCCGCCGGATTGGGGGATGGTCCGTTGGTCATGCAGGAGCGCCATCTCGTTGATGCCGCGGACAAACTGGGCCTGGCTTCCTCGCGCCTCGAAGGGCTCGAAGCCTTTCCCGATTTCGTGCGTGAATGGCTGCGCGTACCCGCACCCGCTTTTGCCGAAGTCCGGATTGAATCCGCAACCTACCTGTCGACCACCGCCCTCTTCCGTTGAATCCCATGAACGCCCCCCACATCCTCATCCTCGGCGCCGGGTCGGCCGGCCGGCGCCATGGCCGCAATCTCCGCCAGTTGGGCGCGGTCGTCGCGGCGTTTGATCCGCGGGCCGACCGTTGTACGGAATTCAGCGCCGAGGGTCCCGACTGCGGTACCTTCACCGATCTCGGGAAAGCCCTGGACGCGCGCGCCTGGGACGGCTGCCTGGTGGCTTCGCCCCCGAATTTCCACGTCGACCAGATCGTCCGTTTCGCCGCCGCGCATCCCGGGAAGAAAATTTACTCCGAAAAACCCCTGAGCACCGACGCCGCCTCGTGCAAGGTCCTTGCTTCCCTGTCGGACCGCATCCTCCTGGGTTACACCTACCGCTGGTGGGAGCCGATCGTGGAAATGCGGCGGCGGTTGCGGGAAAAAAGCATCGGCGACGTGCGCCACGCCCGCTTTGTCATGAGCGCCCATCTAGCCGACTGGCATCCGTGGGAATCCTACAAGGACTTCTTCATGGCCAACAAGGAACAGGGCGGCGGGGCCCTGCTCGACGAAAGCCATTTCATCGATCTCGCCCTCTGGATCTTCGGGCCAGCCGCCTCCGTTTATGCCCAGGTCGAGCATGTCTCCGATCTGGATATGGATGCCGACGACCATGTGGACATCCTGCTGACCACCGCGGAAGGCGTGCGGGTCAACCTGCACCTTGACCTCATCGGCCGGCCGCATGAGCGCTCCATCACCGCCGTTGGTGAATCAGGAACCCTGGTTTACACCTACGAGGACAACACCCTCCGCCAGGCTTCGTGCGCGGAGAAAAAGTGGGATGAAATCCGCTTTGCCTGCGAGCGCAATGAAATGTTCCTGGGGGCGGTGAAGGAATATCTCGCGTGGATGGAAAAACCGTCGCTTGCGCGCACGTGCACCATCGAGGACGGAATCGCCGCGTTGAAAGTGGTTGATGCCTGCCGGCAAAGCTCGCGCGAGGGCCGTCGCCAGATTTTGGCGCGGTGAATGGGTGTTTCACAAGGAGCACAGTATCCCGCAGTTTGCCTTACCCCGGAGGGTTGCAGTGTCCTCCCGGGCTGGTGGATTGACAATTCCTACCCACAATACATACTTGAAAGTATGAAAGTGGGCGAACGCGGCCAGATCACCATCCCGAAAGAATTGCGGGAGCGTTTCGGTATCCGACCGTCCAGCGAAGTGGAAGTGGTCGAGAGGGGTGGCAGACTGGTCATCCTCAAAAAAAACCAAAAGCCCAGTCCTCTTTTGAAATACCGCGGCATCCTCAAGCACCTCGGGAAAAAATCGGATGAAATCATGGAGGAATTGAGACCATGGCGACGGCCATAGATTCCTGTGTGATATTTGACATCCTGACCGACCATCCTGATTACGGACCGCTTTCCATGAAGGCAGTGCAAGAGGCCGGGATCAAAGGGGCATTGGTCATCAGTGAACCGGTTTATACGGAATTGGTCTCCTTTTTTGACAAGGCAGCCCAACTGGATTCCTTTTTATCCAGCTGTGAAATCCGGACAGAAGCGGTGGGCTTGGACGGCTGCCGGGAAGCGGGTAGACGGCATGCCCGGTACAGGAAATCGGGAGGTCCGCGTACGCGGATATTGACGGATTTCTTGATTGCCGGCCATGCACTGGCCTCAGCCATGCCGTTGTTGACCCGTGATGATGGCTTTTACCGCAAGCATTTTACCGGGTTGCGGATTATCGATCCTGAAAACTCCCCATGAAATCCGGCAAACGCATCCTCGCCGTCGTGCCCGCCCGCAGCGGGAGCAAGGGCATTTCCGACAAGAACCTCCGGGCCGTCGGCGGACTTTCCCTCATCGCCCGTGCCGGGCTCTGCCTGGCCGCCTGCCCGGAGATCGACCGGAAAATCATCAGCACGGATTCCCCGGCCTACGCCCGCGAGGCGGAAGCGCACGGCTTGGAAGCCCCGTTCCTGCGGCCGGCCGAATTGGGGGGGGACCACGTCGGCGCCATTGAAACCATGCAACATGCCTGGCGGGCCGCGGAAGCCCATTACCGGGAAACCTATGATATTTTGCTGATTGTCGAACCGACTTGTCCGTTGAGGCTGCCGGAGGATGTCACGGGCACGTTGTCCCTTCTCCTGGACAGCGGAGCCGGATCCGCGGTCTCTGTCAGCAAAGTGGATTCCAAATTCAATCCCGCGAAAATCCTCACGCTCAACAACGGAACCCTGGATTTCTATCTTTCCCATGGCAAAGAGGTGAAAACGAGGCAATCCTTGGAAACCTATTATTACCGGAACGGGGCCTGCTATGCTTTGACCAAAGCGGCGCTCATGGAAAACGGCCGTATCTTCGTGGAGGGCACCGTGCCCTATGTGATCGAACGCCCCGTGCCCAATATCGACGAGGTCATGGATCTGGACTGGGCCGAATGGCTGATGGAAAAAAACAACAAATGAAATGGAATGTGAACCCCGAGTGCGCCCGGGCGCTGGTCAGGAATTGGTGTTTTGGAAAAATCCGCACGGGGCGTTCCCATGCCAAGAAATGGCTGAAGAAGCTGGTTGGCCGCGAGGTCGAGGTGGAGCTGGTCCCCGGCCTGCGCATGAAGCTCGATCTGGGCGTCTGGCAGCAGGACTTCATTTTCTGGTTCCCTGAAGAATTGAAACCCTACGTGCAGTTTGTGGCCGGCCGGGCCATGCCCGGGGACAAACAAGGGGTCTTTGTGGATTGTGGCGCCAATACCGGTTACCTGGGGCTTTGGGCGGCTTCCCAACTCGGCTGCCGCTCGTTGCTCATCGAACCCCATCCCGCCCTGGCTGAACGCATCAGGATGCAATTGGCCCTCAATGCCACGCGCGCCTGGACTCCGCAGGTGTCCGTCCACGAACTGGCCGCCTCCGATACGGAGGGATTCGCGGAACTTTTCCTCAACAACCGCGATGATGGGGGCCACGCCCTGCAACCCGACCGCGTACTGCGGAACAAAACCCACCACGGCGACGCCATCGTAACCGCCCAGGTGCGCATCGGCCGCCTCGGCGAGTTGCTGGAGAGCGAGGGAATTGCCAAGGTTGATTTTCTCAAGATCGATTGCGAGGGACACGATGAAAAGGTGGTCGCGGGCCTGGGGCATATGCTTGATCCGGGGAAGATTTCATGCATTTATATTTCGTGCAGCAACCCCCTGTTGCACAAAAAGCTCACCGGGGCCGGCTACCGGGGTTTTGCCTGCCGCAAGGTTTACATAGACCAAATCCGCCGTACTCCGGAAGCACAGCTTGGCTGGACGCTTTTGAAAAAAGACCCAGCCGGCACAGAAAACACCAAAAACATGATGTTCATCGACCCGCAGATCCTGCAACGCATCGATCCGTCGGAACAACCAGGCGGGTCGCGCTAGGTTCCGGGCTCGGAGAGGCTCACCCCATTTATGAAACGCATAGCTGTTGTCCTGGTCGATCGCGCGAATTACGGCCGGATGAAACCGGTCATGCGCGCCCTGCAGGAGCGCAAGGACGTGGATTTGAAAACGGTTTGTGCGGGCACCATGCTGCTGGAACGTTTTGGGAAGGCGAGGGACCTCGTTGAATCCGACGGCTTTTCCGTGGATTCCGAGGTTTATCTGGAAGTCGAGGGCTCGGTGCCCGTGACCATGACGAAGGCCGTCGGACTTGGCATCATCGAATTTTCCTCCGAGTTCAAGCGCCTGGCCCCGGACCTGGTCGTGGTCATCGGCGACCGCTACGAAGCCATCGCCGCAGCCGTGGCCGCCACCTTCCAGAATTTCTGCCTCGTCCACATCCAGGGGGGCGAAGTCACCGGATCGATCGACGAATCGATCCGTCACGCCATCACCAAGCTGGCGCATTACCATTTCCCCGCCACGAAGCGGGCCGGGGAATACATCGTGCGCATGGGTGAGGATCCCGGAACCGTGTTTCCCCTGGGATGTCCCAGTGCCGACGTGGTCACATCGGCGGCCGGCGCCCTGCCCGGCGATGTGCTGACCAGGGCCGGGGTCGGGCACAAGATCGACTTCGACAAGCCCTACCTGCTGGTACTTTTCCACCCGGTCACGACGGATTACGGAAACCAGGAGGAGCAAACGGAGGAACTGCTGCGGGCGGTGAAATCGGTCGGGATGCAGACCGTACTTCTCTGGCCGAACATCGATGCGGGCTCCGACGGGGTGGCGCAGGCCATCCGCCGTTTCCGCGAGTTCCACCGGGATTTTCCGCTGCACGCCTACAAGAACTTCGAGCCCGAGATTTACCTGCCCCTGCTCAACTACGCGGCCTGTGCGGTGGGGAATTCGTCCTCCTTCGTGCGCGAGACCTCCTTCCTCGGCACGCCGGTGGTTCTGGTGGGATCAAGGCAGGACGGGCGCGAGTGGTCGCCGTCCGTGGTGCGCGTCGAACCCGTGCAGGCCGAGATCGGGGCCGCGGTCCGCCGACAACTGGCGCACGGGCGTTACACCGTAGGGGATCTTTACGGAAAGCCGGGAACATCGGTCGAGATTGCCCGGAAGATTGTCTCCCTCGCCCCCTACGTGCAAAAGCGGCTGCATTATATCAAGGATGCGGCGGGCTGAATGATTGGTGAAAGAGGGTTCATGTACGACACGGGACGTCACGTTTCATGGACTGATCCCGCTGACAATTTATCCAAGACGGCCAGGAATCCCTGGCGAATCGCGGGGACATTCCAAAAGTCCCTGCGATGACCGGGAACCCAGACGCCTATGTTCGGCCGAACTCCGTGGACCCAGGCCGCCGGGAATGTCCTCCCAGGTAGGGTGACGCTGACCAGGTCGTGACACGGGGCCTTTTGCTCCAGGTCGATGAATACTTCGTCTTCTGGCAACCAGGCTTCCTTCCACGGAATTTTCAAATCCGGGGCCAGGACAGCCAGCATCGAGGGTTGGTGGGGATGGCTCGACTTGCCCCAGGCCCAGACGCGGCCGCACCATTCCATATATTCCGGCCATTGGGGATAGGCGCCCAGTCCGGCATGCACGATCATCAGGGGACGTTTTCCGTCGACCCAGGCTGAAAGCAGGCGCTTGGTGGTTTCGTCCGCTTCCGGCTGGGTGTGATAAACCAGGATCAGCCCGGCACCTTCCAAATCCCCGGGTTTCAGCCCCTGTTCCGCCGCAACCAAACGGCATTCCCGTCCGGATTCCTCCCGGATTGCATCCGCGATTCCCTCGCGTCCGCCGCTGCTGAAATGGGCATCGGCGAAGAGGACGATTTCTCCGGCAGGAAGGACGGTCTTGGGCCTGGCCTGGACCAACTCGAGCGCGGCGTAGCCCACGGCAAGCGGCAACTCCACCTTTCGCAGGGTTCGCGCGGACTCCTGAACGGCGTAGGCCATCTCCGTCGCACAGGATGTGCCGGAGGCATCGCAGAGCATCGCCGCATCGCTCCCGGCTCCTTCCAGCATCTCTTTCACCATCGCGGTGAATGGGGACGCCCCCCGCGCGATTTTTTCCTCGAGAAAACCCGACTTGTTGAAGAGTTCGATCCGTTCGGTGCCGTGGAGGACCATCAAGCCGGCATTGCCCCGGATGTGGAACCAGCTTCCCGATGGCACGCCCGGGCCGGTGACAAACAGGGCCTGGTTTTCGCCGGGGTACTGGGCCAGGACGACGGAGTTGTCCTCCACCGCGTGCTGGTAGCGACGCTGCCCGGTATGGTCCAGGCCCGCGAGGACCCAGAGGGGCTTGGCATCCAGGAGGAAGTTGGCCATGTCAAACCAATGGGTGGTCCATGAAAGGATGTCCCAGTTGTCGCCAACCCTCGCTTCGATGACGAAATCCGTACCGATTGCCCCCTGCTGCAGGAGGGCTTTGGCCCGCAGAAAAATCGGCTCGTGCCTCCGCTGGTGGGCCACCGAAAGACGCGCACCGGATTTCTTGCAAGCCGCGAGCATCTTCCCCATTTCCAGGGGATTCAGGGCCATGGGTTTTTCGCAAATGATCCCCCGCACCCCCCGCTCCGCGGCCTCGATGACCATGGGCGCGTGCAGTCCGGGCCAGGTACAAATGCTGACAACATCAGGAACCAGCTTTGTATATAACTCTTCGGTGGAGGAAAAACAGTCTCCGGTCGCAACGGAAAAACGGGCGCGGAAGGCCGCCAGATTGGCCGGATCCCGGTCCACCGCACAAAGCCGCAGGCCGGGGTCGGCCTCTCGGTAACCGCGCCCATGCTCATGGCCGATGGCCCAGCCTACTTTTCCTTCCACCGATCGTCCGCATCCGATAACCGCTGCTGTTTTCATATTGGATCTCAAAGGGTTTCCTGTTTTTCCAGCCAATCCAGGGATGCGCGCAACTGGGGCACTCCCGCCACTTCCAGCGTGGTCGGCCCGGCAAAACCGGTTTTTAGCAGCGCGCGGACCACGGCATCCAGGCCGATGACGCCCGAACCGAGGGGGATTGTTCCCATTCCGCAACCGAAGACCCGGCCCCGTTGGCCTTCCCATTCCGCACCCATGTCCTTCCAATGAACATGGCGGATGCGTTTCCCGAAAGTTTTGATGAATTCCAGGGGTTCTCCTCCTCCGAGCCAGGCATTTCCGGTATCCAGGTTGATGCCGAGCGTTTTTTCGTGGCCCAGCGCGTCCAGGAGCGCCCCCATGCCGTCGACGGTGTCCGTCACGGGCCCGTGGGGTTCGAGGAGCAATTCAATCCCGAGTTCTTCCGCCCAACGCAGCGGGGTCTGCAGTTTTTCCCGGATGCAAAGGATTTGTTCCGCGCGGTTCAATCCGTGTCCAAAAGCGGTTTTTGGCTCGCCCTCGGTGGTGATGACCTGGGGTATGCCCAGCAAATGGGCCAGACGGATGGCCTTGATGATCTGTGCCGTGCCATAGGTGGCCGGATCCATCGGATCCAGCAGGCTGGCATGTGCACAGACACTGGTCAGGGAAAGGCCATGATCCCGGGCCAGTTCACGGATCGATGCCGGATGGCTGTCCAGGCTGAGCGAAGCACTGAAGCCGAACTCGGCCCCGAGGCTGGCCCCATCATGGTTGTCGGTCAGGTCCGCATGCGCCAGTCCGAGTTCGCGGATGGCGGCGAATTGTCGGGAAAGCGGTGAAAAGGGTTGGAGGAGGGCGAAACATCCAATGATCATAGGAAAGGTGGGTGGCAGTGCGGATCATACGGTCCTTTCATTGTTTTGCGTTTCCACCCGGCCAGTGGTAAATCAGACACATGGCCACGGTGTCCACCCTGCAACTCAGAGCGGGTTCCGGCAGCATTCCCCGCCTCCCGCGGCATCTCAACCGGGGCCTGGAGATTGTTTATTTGGAACGGGGCACCCTGGAATGGGAAGTGGAAGGGCGCATTGAAACCGTGCGCGCGGGATCGGTCTTTTACACCCTGCCCTGGGAACAACACGGCAGCACCCACGAGTATGAACCGGGGCACCGCTGGCATTACGTCATTTTTACCGGGGCCACAGGCAGGGGGCCCGGTGATTTTCGACTGCCGCCGCAGCTCCATTTTTCCAAACAGGAGGCCCGCCTGGTGCGCGCCGCGCTGCTCCGGAACAGGCGCCGCTGCTGGCCCGGGAACGCGGACCTTGCATCCCTGATCCCCCGGATCGTACGGGAATGCTCGGACGGCCACCCGCTGGCCTCCGGTGCCAGGATCGCATTGGGCACCCTGATTTTGGGCGAACTCAGCCGGATTATCTCCGCCACCGGAACACCCCAGCCCCCGCTGGAAGCCCGCACGGCGCTCATCAGGAAATTTCTGCTGGCCTTGGAGTCTTCCTGTGAAAGACCCTGGACCCTGGCTGCCATGGCCGGAACCTGCGGGATCAAGCGGTCGCACTTCACCCGGCTGGTGCGGGAAATCAGCGGTGATTCACCATTGGAATACGTTCGCCGTTTGCGAATCGAGCGGGCCCGGCGGCTTCTCCGGGTGACTTCGCGGCCCGTCACCGACATCGCGCTGGATTGCGGCTTTGGGTCCAGCCAGCATTTTGCCCGCATCTTCCGCCAATTCACCGGACTGGGCGCCCGGGAATACCGGCGGGGCAAAAATAAGCCAAGCGGAACACCCGGTCGCTCCACCGCAAAACGGAAGAAATAGGTCCGGAAGCCGTAACCGCATACCTATCGTCCCGCTCACATAACGCCAGGAAGCGGCGGCATCACATCAAGGATGCGGTGGGTTGAGCCGTTTTATTGCCTTATCTTGTAGGGGAAGCGTTCCTCGCTTCCCTGGTAAATAGGAACCGAAGAGCGATCCCCCCGCAATTGAGGCTGCCATGTAATTACCCCACGATTCCTAAACCGTCGGAATCGTCCCGCCATCAATGACGAGCTCCGTCCCCGTGATATAAGGCGCACGGTCGGAAACCAGGAAAGCAACCAGTTCGCCAACCTCCTCGGGGCGGCCAGTCCGGCCGATTGGGATGCCGCCCAGCGAATCCATCAGCCCCTGCCGGGCGGTTTGGTAATCGGTTCCTGCGTTGGCAGCCAATCTTTCGATGAGTCCTTTGGCAGCGGTCGTCTCGATGAAGCCGGGGGATACGGCAATGACGCGCACACCTTTGGGTGCGACCTCGTTGGAAAGACCCTTGCTGTAGTTGGTCAGGGCCGCCTTGGCCGCGGCATACGGCAGGGTGGATTCATGGATGGGGAGGGAGCGTTGAATTGATGAAATGTGGATAATGACCCCCGACTTCTGTTCCAGCATCGCGGGCAGGAAAGCCTTGTCCAGGCGGACGGCGGAGAACAAATTTGCGTTGAAGGTCTGCTGCCAATGTTCATCGGTGAGGGCCAGCGAGCCGCCGCCCGGCGTGGTGGAGCCGCCGACGTTGTTGACCAGGATGTCCAGCCCGCCGAGGCGGGCGCGCACTTCCTTCACGATATGCTCCACGCCGTCCGGGGTGCTGACGTCGGATGGGATGAAGTGTTCGGGAAATGGGAGATCATCCGGCTTGGATCGGGCGGTGGTCAGGACCGTGGCGCCGGCCGACCGCAGTTGCTTGACGATGGCCTCGCCGATTCCCTTGGTTCCGCCGGGTGAATAGATATCCGGCTGTGTCGGGTTGCTCGAATAGCCGGATGTTGTCCATCCAGGACTTAAGGCGACCTTGGAAGGCAGTTAAAAAAAGCCCAAAATCAGACGATCGCGACAGCGGGATGAAAAACGAGAAGAGGGAATGCTCTTCACTGGCCAACACCATCAGCTGTGACCTTCCGTATGGCAGTAGGTCCAGATTCCAAGTCTGGGGAAAGGGTTGGACGGGCAACTCGATTTTCTCTGCATGTTGCCGATAGCTGCTCTGAAATTTGGCTGAGGCGCGGAGTATCATCTATTTCTTCCAACCGTATATTAGGCTAATATTAGACCATTGGAGGGGCTGCTGTCGTTTGGCAGTATTGGAAATAGGATCCTCCCGAACGCAGGCGATGCTACAACAGGATGTTGTGCGAACTCAAGCCCGGTGGCATGTCTGTGCTGCGATAGGGGAAGGTGAAAGACACGGCGGTTGGAGGCCGCCGATTCTTGGGGAAAGGCATCCACGAACTCACGTTCGTGGCTACGTATTGTGTATGAACCTATCCGTGTGATCGGAGTGGCTCTTACGGGGCCAAATCCGCTTTTTTGATGTCGACGGTTCCTTTTTCGGTGCGGACGGTGATGGAATTCGTGGACTCAACCACTTTCCGCCCGATCACTTCGGTGCCGTCCCTGAGTTTGAAATGGACGGGCCGGGTTTTCAGTTTCGGATTGTCGAAGGCTGTCCAGGACTCGGGAACCACCCCCGTGCCGGTACAGATGTTGCAGATCATTTGGCTGGCCCCATTGCAGGTGCCGCAGGTCAGTTTGGCCTTTCCTTTGCACATGGGGCAGGTCTCGACAATGGTGGCGCGACCGTCCTTCCGCTTCACCACCTGGCCGATGTGGTCCTGGCTCCACGCCTGGTAACCGCTCCCGGTGTCGTCGGGATATTTCATCCACAATTCCTCCGGCTTGTGCCCGGGAACGTTCAGGTGCTGCCAACCCGGGGTGGAGGCTTTCAAGCAGGGCGCGGGACAATCCATCAGGCCTTTGACACAATAGGGACAGGTTGTTTTCCCGACTCCCTTGCATTGGAAGCAGGGCTTGGTGGGTGCCGCCGGGGGTTTGGGTGGAACGGGAGCGGGTTCGCCCGCCGCTGTCGCCGGAGCCGCCGCTCCCTGGGGCACGACCACCGGCGCATCGGGAGTTGATTGCGGGACCTGGGTGGTGGGTTCGGCGTGGATCCGGCTGATCAAGACGAAGGCAATGACGTAAGGCGTGAGGAAATACAGGGTTTTCGTCACGGGGGCCTTTTGTTGGGGGTTGTCGCTGCGGTGAGGCCGGAAGCCATTGGCCACCGGCCAACGGGGTCCATTATAGGCTTATATTTTCCAGGGTCCAGAGCTTATCAACAGGCAGGCATCAGGGTTGATGACGGGGAAGTTCCAGGGCGGGACGGAGAACCACGTCGCCCCGGTTTCGACCACGGGGCGGGCATGGGTGTATTCAAGATAGCGGGCCACCGATTTCCATACGGGCAGATCCAGGCCGGCATCGAAGGAAAGGTTGACCACCGGCCGGTCGAAGCAGCAGGCATCGAGTGCCATGCTGGATTGGAACGTGAGGACCACATCGGAATGGAGCACCATGGCTGCACGATAACGAGCCTCATCGGGCCCGGGGAGCCATCGCTTGATGGCCTGATGAGCGGAACCGGAGGGGATCTGGACGGTCAGGCGGGAAAGTCCGCGGAGTTCTTCATAGAGCTTTGGATCGTCCTTCGGACTGACACGCGCCAGCAAGTGGCAGGGACGGCCGAACGCGCCTTGAACCGCCAGGCTCTGCAGCACCTTGGCCATCTCAATCCCGCAGGGAATGATGGCCGGAGGGGCCATCGCATAGTGGAGGATGGCGTCGCCGGGATCGATGCCGTGGTCGCGGCAGAAGGTCTCGCGGTCGGGCAGGTCCTGCTGTCGGAAGTAGTCGTCGAAGTAGAGCGTGCCGCAGGCCAGCACTTTTCCGGATCGAGTCCGTGGTAGCGGACCATGTCCCGTTTCATTTCCTCCGACCAGACAAATGCCCAGTCCGGGGAAACGCTCAGTGGGCCTTTGGAATTCGGCTTGTCCCAAGTGGGGATGGTTAGGACCAGCGGGATGTGGCGACGTCGGGCCTCTTGGGGGAATTCAATTTTCCCGGGAAGTACGGTGGAGAAAAGAAATGCCGCCGGTTTGATTTGATCGAGCAGGGTGGTGAAATCGGGTGCGCTGCCCAGCTGTTGCGACCACGTCACCATCTGGACAGAACCAAAGCCCATTTTATGGAGGAGTCGGGCCGTGACAATCCGGAGGCTGTCCGCCTTCAGGTTGCGGGCTAGGCGGGTCCAGCGGGTTCGTTGGGAAAAAGTGTTGTCCGGATGCTCCGCGATGAAAACCAGTTTGGCCCAGTCATACAGGGCGCGGGCAATGATGGTTTTCCCCCCGAGATGGTTGAAGGGAACGGTCCGCATGCCTTGGTAGGCGTCGTCGCCGGCTAATTGGTGGAGGTCTTCGCTCAGGCAGAGCACAAATTCCAGATCCGGGTCCTTGCGCATGGCGGCAGCCACCCGGCCGCGCACGAAATCGCGGAAGGCCATCCAGGTGTCGACCACCAACAAGACAGTTTTCTTCATGGCACCAGCTTTCCGTAGCGGAAGGTATTGTTCTTGTCCAGGAGTCCGATGTGCCAGTGTTCGAGCGGGAAAGCCACGGTGCCCTTACCGCGGAGCCAGGTCGTCCGTTCGTGGCCCGGGTCAGGGAGGGCGAAGCGCGCAGGCGTTCGTGCAACCCGGATTGGAAGACGCAAAGTTCGTCCAAATCGCCGGGCTGGAGCGGCCGGATGGTCGATTCTCCGTTCTAATTTTGTTTCCGAAAGTAGATCGGTCTCTTAGAATGTGAAAGCCCGTTCACATCCCATGGCCCGCTCCCTCCGCATCGCCTTGTTCACCCCGACATTTCTGCCGAAATTTTGCGGAGCCGAGGTCGTGCACCACAATCTGGCCATGGAATTGATGACCCAGGGGCATTCCCCGGTCGTGGTCACCTCTTCCCGGTTGGTCCGCCAACTGAAGAAAAGCGGAACCTGCCTGCCGTATCCTGTAGTGGCCTTTCCCGGACGCATCCTGCGATGGGCCGAGGAGCGGCCATTTCTTGTGGAGTGGATTGCGGAAATATTTTTCGGCTCACTGCAGCGACGCCACCGTTTTGATGTTTGGCATGTCTCGAATGCTTTTCCGTCGGGGGTGTTGTGTATTCCGTGGGCCCGGCGGAATGGGGTTCCGGTGCTGGTCCGTAGCGAAGGCGAGGACGTGCAACGGGATGCCTCGATCCATTACGGGCTACGATTGCGCCCGGGTGTGGATGAAGCCATCCGCAAAATACTGCCCCAGGCGGATTGTTGCGTGGCCCTCACTCGTGACATCGAAGAGGCGTATCTGGAAATCGGGGTGCCTCAGGAAAAAATCCGACTGCTGCCCAACGGCGTCCGCTTTGCGACGTTTGAAATCAACCCAGATCCGGCGGCGGTGCGTCGCAGCCATGGATTACCTGTGGATAAATTTGTATTCCTTTGTGTGAGCCGAAACCATCCCAAGAAGGGATTTGCCTATCTGTTGGAGGCGGCCCGGTTGCTCCATGCTCAACGGAAGGATTTTGCGGTGGTGGTGGCCGGACGGGGGAATTCCGCCTGGCAGACCCGGGTTCGCGAGTTGGGATTGGAAGGAGTGGTTTTCCCGCTGGAGGAACTGGGTGCCGAAGCCGGGGAGTGGCAGGCCCCCGGGCTTGCGCTGGCGGAATTGTACAAATCCTCCGATGCCTTTGTATTTCCTTCACTCATGGAAGCCTTCGGCATGGTGTTGGTGGAGGCGATGGCGGCGGGCCTGCCCATCATCACCACCTCGGCTCCGGGGTGCTGCGAAGTGGTGCGCGACGGCGAAGATGCCCTCATGGTCCCGCCGTCCGACGCAGCGGCGCTGGCTGGGGCCATGGCCGAGTTCCTCGACAAACCGGAAGAGCGGGAAGCCTGGCGGAAAAAGGCGGGGCGACGTGCTGCGGAATTCGACTGGGCCGGGATCACGCGGCTTTATGTGGCGGAATATGAGCGTCTGGTTTCTGCCCGAAAACTGTAGGGTACATCTCTGAGGTGCCACGGCAGCTCATAGAGCCTCCCTACAGCAAATCATTTTTCATCCTCCCCTTCCTCCTGGTCCTCCTCTCAGTCTGATCTTCCTGAACGGGAGGACTGAACAAGGAAGAGCGAGAGGACGAGGAAGAGGGGATTGGTTGTCGCGAAGATCAAATAATTACCTAACTAACCGCTAAAACGTGATGGGTGGCGAAGGACTTGACTGAGGCGTGGAAGGCCTTGCTGCAAATGGGGCGAGGCATTTGTGTGGTTCGAAGATCAGAACGCAGACTAGGGAAATCCAATCTCCGGCTTTTCGAGGACGCGCTTGTTGGGCCGTGCCCATCACGGTGTAACCCCAGGGACCGGTGGATGTCCAATACTCGGGAAACCATAAAAACCTGCGCCTCGAAGAGTCCGATTCCCCGGACATAACGCCAGCGTTTCTTGATGGGTTGGAAAGCGCGGGTGGGGGTGTAAGCGGAGGGAGACGTAGAAAAGTCAACCGCGGAAGGGAAACAAATACGAACCCAATGTGGAAGCCGGGCAATCGCCCCGGCGGAAATTGGCCCAGAACAGGGACAGGTGGTGCCGGAAGTGTTCTGAACGGGGGGGCAATGCGGGGCCGGTCTCAGCAATGGGCCAGTCGTAGCCGAGAGAATCGGTGATTTCTCTTAGGGACATGTCTGGCAGTCCGTAACGACTGAGGTGCGAAGAGCGAAGGCGGGCATCGCGCAGGAAACGCAATTCCCCCGCGACGGTCTCGAGCCTGGCTGGATTGTTGGCGTTCCGGAAGGTTCCGAAGTCCTTCACAGTCCAGCCGGCTTGGTGACGCTTGAAATCGCGGCGGAAGGTATTGCCGGCGAGCAATTTGTGGATCCGATCTCCGCACGGGGGAAGCTCCAGGAACCGGCAGATGGCGTCGACGGTGGATTCTGGTTGGGAGACCAGGTCTTCGTAGCGCATGCGATGGATGAGATCATCCTTGGGAAGGTTGAAGCCCTGGAGGTAATTGTTGAGCAGTATGACCATCGCGGTCGCGGGGGCCAAGCCGCGGGATTGGCGAAGCGAGGCGTAGACATACACCGGATGCCTGACCAAATGAATCAGGCGGCACTGGGGGAACCAACGAAGGACGGCTGAGGCGGCGAAGATATTGCGGGGGGTTTCCTCGACCCATACGGCGTCGGCGGCGCCCGGAATGGTCATCGCCTTGAACAGGCGTCCGATCCAATCTGCCGGATCGGCGGCGTCGCGGTAGCTTTGCAGCACCTGGTCCTGGTTCCATCCATAGGCGGCAAGGGTGCGTCGCAGGAACAAGGAATGGCGCTTGGTAGTCCAATCCGGGCTGGAAAAATGTTGCTGGAGACGGGTTTGGCAGGCCGGGAAATTTTCGAAGAATTCGCGGTTGGAGAATATATTGGTTTCGGGCCCGCAGACCACTCCGGGAATGCTGTCGATTACATCCGCAAAAAAGGTGCTCCCGGAACTGGGTGAACAACAGATCAGGGTCAGTTTCATGGCAGTGGCGTGGGGTCGCTGTAGCGATTAGGAATCGTAGGCATAATTCAATGCCTGCTGCAAGAGATGAGGCATCCGGTCAGCCGAGAGTTTGCGGTTTTGATTGACGTTGTAGCCGGGGTCGGGGGACTCGACCGGCCGCATCTAATTGTAGGGGAACCGCTCTAAATGTGATATTTATACCAAATCATATTGAGTAAGCCCGGTTCTCGGCCCGAACGATCCAGTCCCAGGCGGTGCGTGCGGCGACGATGGCTGGGTTCTGGGTCATCCAACGGCAGCGGGCGCTGAGGGTTTCATAGAAGGATTCCCAGCAGTCCTGAAGCCGGTTGGCCACCGACTCACGTAGCAGGGGCCAGGTGCATTCGGTGGGCTGGAGTTCGGGGGGTATAGGGCGGCAGGGGGTAGAGCAGAACGCCCTCCGGCACTTAGAGATCCTTGGCCACATGCCAGCCTGCCTGGTCGATGAGCAGGACCAGCAACTTCTCGCCCATAGGATTGACCTCCTTGACCCACTCGGCCAAGGCGACGGACATGACCCCCGTGTTGGCCTCTGGCATGAGTAGCCAGAAGCCTTGTCCTGTGGAGGGGCGCACAAAGTGGAAGGCATAGAGCCAGCGGTAGGAACGCTTCTGAAGCGCCACCGGGCGGACTCCGATCAGGCTCCACTGGCGGCGCACCAGGGGCTGCAGGCCCAAGCGGGCCTCATCCTCGGCCCACAATTCGACCTTTTTGTCCGGATGACTTCGGGCCAGTTCGGCCAGATCTTCTACGAGTTTTTTTATATGCCGCCTTCTCTTCGTCGGTGGCACTTTGCGCATGCTTGGGCCGGGGCACCTTCCAACTCATCCCCAGTTTTTGCAGATAATACCAGCCCACTTGGGGCAACACCTCACGCTCCAGACGCCGGGTCATCCAGTGGGCCACTTTGGGTCCGCTCCACAGTCCGCCATCTTCGGGCTCTTGCCCCACCGCCTGCCGCAGCACTTCCAATCCCGTTTCGTCCAGCAGGGGTTCGGCCCCGTTGTCGGCTCGACGGTCCCTCAAGCCTTCGGCGCCCTGCGCATTGTATCGGCGGATCAATCGCCGGGCCCAAGAGCAGTCCAGTCCGCATTCTTCTGCCACCTCGGGCAAGCTGCGCTCTCCTGCACCTTGGGCATAGCGCCACAAAAGGTGCCAATGGGTCTTTTCCACCGGATCAGCGCACCCGTTCCAGGCGGCTCTGATTTCTTGAATACTTTGATGGGCTTTGAGTTCGAGATATCGGGGCATCCCCAGCTTAGGCCCACTCCCATTGCATTTGTACAGCCTTTCGGGCTCAATCAATCAGATTTGGTATCAAATATAGGCCAATATATTCCAGGGTCCAGAGCTTATCAACAGGCATCAGGGTTGATGCCGGAGAAGTTCCCGGCCGGGACGGAGAACCGCGGCGCCCGGGGTCTTGGGTAGCACAGGCAGGATTGCCTGTGCGACTCTGTGTCTCACCTTTCGGTGGAGTTGGTTACTACCTGTTTGATGGCATCCAACCAGCGGCGATGGGCCTGGCCGTCGGGTTGGCCGATCATGCGTTCCACCAGGGCCCGCCGGTTTGCCGAATGCAGGCCGGGCTGTTGCAGGTAGGTCGAAACCGACTCGCGAAGGTCTTCGACGCTCCGCACAATCCACGTCGCCCCGGTTTCGACCACGGGGCGGGCATGGGTGTATTCAAGATAGCGGGCCACCGATTTCCATACGGGCAGATCCAGGCCGGCATCGAAGGAAAGGTTGACCACCGGCCGGTCGAAGCAGCAGGCATCGAGTACCATGCTGGATTGGAATGTGAGGACCACGTCGGAATGGAAAAGGGTGGCCGCGCGGTGGCGGGCCTCGTCCGGTCCGGGCAGCCAGCGGTTGATGCCCGAATCCGAGGAGCCGGGCGGGGTCTGGATGGTCAGGCGGGGAAGACCGCGCAGTTCCCCGTAAAGCGACGGATCGTCTTTCGGGCTGACCCGGGCCAGGATATGGCACGGGCGCCCGAAGGCGCCTTCCACCGCCAGGCGCTGGAGCAATTTGGCCATCTCGATGCCGCAGGGGATGATGGAGGGGGGCGCCATGGCGTAATGGAGAATGGCATCGCCGGGATCGATTCCGTGGTCCCGGCAGAACGCGGCGCGGCCGGGCAGTTCCTGCGGGTTGAAATAGCCGTCAAAATACAGGGTCCCGCATACAAGAACGCGGGCGGGATCGAGGCCGTGATAAAGCGACATGTCCCTTTTCATTTCCTCCGACCAAACGAGGGCCCAATCCGGCCGGACACTCATCGGTCCCTTGGAGTTCGGCTTGTCCCAGGTGAGGATGGTCAGGATGACCGGGATTCCGAGCCGCCGGGCTTCCTTGAGGAATTCAATTTTTCCGGGCAACACCGTGGAGTAGACCACCGCATCCGGTTTGAGCCGTTCGAGCAGGCTGCGGAATCCGGGGGCCCGGCCGGCGTGTCCCATCCACTCCACCAAAGTGGTGGAACGGAGGCCCATGCGGCACAGGCCTTCGGCGATCCGTGAACGGAGGTGGCGGGCGCCTTTGCCGGCGGCCATCCGGTTCCATTGCATGCGACGGGAGAACGTGTTCTCCGGGTGTTCGGCGATGAACAGGTGTTTGGCCCAATCGTAAAGCCCGCGCGCCCAAAACGAGTGTCCTTCCAAATGGTCAAAAGTTTCCACACGGAATCCCGCGAAGTCGGAGGACGATGCCAGGGCGTGGAGGTCCCTGGAGAGGCAGAAGACAAAATCCACGTTGTCCCCGGACCGCAGGGTGCCGGCCACCGGGCCCCGGATGAAATCCCGGCAGGACATCCAGGTATCCACAATGATCAACACTCGCTTCAAAATCTTGCCTGCTCGGGTTGGTGTGATTCCGGTAGCCCCCGGCGACGGGGGTGAATGGGGGCCAGCTTGTGGCTTTTCTACTGCTTCTCAAGTCCAAACCGTTCCCGGGGGAACGCGTTCCGGACAGTCGCTTAACTTGCTTGACGCTTTGAAAGGCGAGCCGGATAGTTTCCACGCGCACAAAAAAAGTACACGGTCCCACTTATGTCGTTACAGGATTGTTCCTTTATCCAGCTTCCCAAAATCGCCGATGCCAGGGGAAATCTGACCTTCATCGAGCCCCATGTGCACATCCCCTTTGAGATTAAGCGCGTTTACTATCTTTATGACGTGCCCGGCGGCGAAAGCAGGGGGGGGCATGCCCACCGCGCGCTCCAGCAGGTCATCATCGCCGCGAGCGGCAGCTTCGATGTCATCCTGGATGACGGCCAGGAGAGGTCGGTCTATTCCCTGAACCGCAGTTACATCGGCCTGTATGTCACGAACATGATCTGGCGGGAATTGGCCAACTTTTCTTCGGGCGCGGTCTGTCTTGTCCTGGCTTCCGAGCCCTACGACGCGGCGGACTATTACCGGGATTACCACGAATTCATCAGAGACCTGAACAAGCCGGCGAAACTATGAAGGTTCCATTCCTCGACCTCCGCCGGTCCACGGAAGAACTCAGGCCCGAACTGGAAGGCGCCTTCCGTCGCGTGTTGGACCGGGGTTACTACATTCTCGGACCGGAACTGGAAGCCTTCGAGGAAGCCTATGCCGCCTATTGCGGCAGCCCTCATTGCATCGGAGTGGGCAACGGCCTCGATGCCCTGTACCTCATCCTGCGGGCCTACGGGATCGGCGCGGGCGATGAAGTCATTGTGCCGGCCCACACCTTCATAGCGACCTGGCTGGCCGTGACCCAGACGGGGGCGCGTCCTGTTCCCGTCGAGCCCGATCCGGGCACATTCAATATTGATCCGGAGAAGGTGGAAGCCCGGATCACACCGCGGACGAAAGCGATCATGGTGGTCCATCTGTACGGCCAACCGGCGGAGATGGAACCCCTGCGGATATTGGCCGACCGGCACGGCTTGAAATTGATCGAGGATGCCGCCCAGGCCCAGGGGGCGGAGCGGAACGGGCGCCGCGCGGGCAGCCTGGGGGATGCCGCCGGTTTCAGTTTCTACCCGGTCAAGAACCTGGGAGCCCTCGGGGATGCGGGCGCGGTCACCACGGCCGACGCCGAACTTGCCCGGCGTGTGCGCAGGCTCCGGAACTACGGATCCGAGGTGAAGTACCGCCATGAGGAAGCGGGCTGCAACACGAGACTCGATGAGGTTCAGGCCGCTTTGTTAGGTGTCAAGCTGGCGCATTTGGATGAATGGACCCAACGGCGCCGCCGGGTGGCCGACCGCTACCTGCGCGAGCTGGCTGGGGTGCCGCGCCTGACGCTTCCGGTGACCGGGGAGGGAAACAATCCGGTATGGCATCTTTTTGTGGTGCGGCATCCGGAAAGGGACGCCTTCCAGAAACGGCTGGAGGCATTGGAAATCGGCACCGTGATCCACTATCCCGTTCCGCCCCATTTGAACGGGGCGTACCTGGGGCCGGACGGAAAGCCCGCCCACCAACTGCCCATCACCGAAGCGCTCTGCCGTGAAATCATCAGCCTCCCCCTTTGTCCGCATTTGACCGGGGAGGAACAGTCCCGGGTCATCCGTGCCGTCCGGGAATGCGCCTGAAACCGGACGCCGGCATCCGCTTCAAATCCGGCCGGCCTGCGGGCGTTTCCACACCCGGGTATTGTACAGGTTGATCAGGAGCCTGGCCCGGATCTGCTCGTCGAAATCACGGATGATCTTGGCGCGGGCCGCGCGGGCGAACTGTTCGCGGCGTTCCTCATTTTTCAAAACCCCGATCAATCCCTCCGCAATCGCGGCGGGCTCCCGGGCGACGCGGAATCCCTCGACCCCGTTTTCGATGATCCGTTCCGCCCCCGGGACATCGGCGACCACGGCGGGGACCCCGCGCTCCATGGCCTCCAACAACGACATGTTGCAGAACACAATATCCGCGGGCAGGACAAAAACCGCCGCCTCATCGTAAAAATGTTCATGGCCCTGCGTGTAGGGATGGAATTCGCATTTGTCGGCCACCCCCAGTTGTTGGGCCAACAGGACAATGGACTCCTCCCGTTCCGGATAGCGTCCGGTGCCGACAAAAACAAAATGCGCACCCGGGATGGCCCGGATGACTTCCGGGATGGCCTGGATGATGAGATCCACGTGGCGCCAGGATTTGAACAGGTTGAGGTAAAGGATGCGCGGCGACGGCCTGGAATAAACGGGCTCGGGGCCGATGATGATTTTGTTCGAGCAAAAGACGATCTTGTCCCGGCCGGCCAAGCCCAGTCGCACAATCTTATCTTCCATGTAAAGCTCGAAGGCGACAATGCGACGAGCCCGCTGGAACCCGGCGCGGATGGCCGCCTGATGGGAGGAGGTCAATTCCTCAAAATCGAGCACTTCCTTGCCAATGCAGACGGCGACGATCGGGATGCCGAGAAGGTCCGCCAGCGCCATCTGGCAGCGCAGGGTATTCCAGCGTCCGTGGTGGAAGTAAACCTCCAGATGGCCGGGGCGTTCGCGCAGCAGTAGCAGGAGAAATTGAAACAATTCAAGCAATCCGTTGCGGGCGGTGGCGACCATGCCGACGCGGGCATCCGTATGGATGAATTCATTTTTTTGCCGCCGGTAGAGAAAAACGGTCCGTATGCCGTGCTCCAACAGCCCGATCGAAGGGCTGAGCACCGAGGGCCAGACGCGATGCAGGCCTACACTGAGAATCGTATTCAAGAACGATATGATTTTATATCAGATTTTTCGAAGGAAACGCGCGGGATTCCCCACCCAGACTTCGCCCGACGGAATATCCTTCGTAACCACACTACCCGCGCCGACAAGCGCACGCGCGCCAATAGTCACGCCGCATAGGATGGTGGCATTAGCGCCTATAGAGGCGCCATTTTCCACTAATGTAGGACTGCATTTATCGGGATAAATCTTCGATCTTGGAAAAGGATCATTCGTAAATGTAGTATTCGGCCCCACGAAGACATCGTCCTCCAATGTCACGCCATCCCAGATTTGAACGCCCGACTTGATCGTGACCCTTGAGCCGACACGTGCTCCACCCTCGATCAAGCAGAGGGCATTGATGTTGCAATCGTCTCCGATAATTGCTTTTTCCATCACTATGCAAAATTGCCAAATGCGGGTCCTTTTTCCAATATTAGTGCTCCGAACGTCGGCCAGAGCGTTTATCATCGGCTTGTCGCCTAACGTGATCGATTCAGTGTCGTCGGTGCGCATATAAGTTTGCTTGTTGGATAATTTTTTTGGTTGGCTGTTAAGTAATCCTTCTTTGGCCTTCAATCGGAACATTGTTCCAAGGGAAAGCCCTGTCCAGAATAGCGTTCAATTTGACGTGTTCATTCTTGAAGGTCTGTTGGAGTGTGCTGCGTAACTCGCGGTCAATCGGGCTGTAGGAACCCTGCTTGAAGACAGGGAAGCCTGTCCTGCGCGCCGGCCCGATGCCGAGGAAGCCGCAAACCCGGGCGAGTGTGCCGTCGCGGTCCGCGTTGAAAGCTTCGCTGGACTCGATGAAAAAATGTCCGATGGGGAAGTGAGCCAACCAGCGTTCCAGTTGTTCGGCGTAACGGCTGCGCGTTTTGTAGGCATAGAAGTGGTGGATGGGTTCAGACATGTCAGGAAGGTCCATGTGGTGGCAAGAGAAAGATGCCTAGTATATCCATCAAGGCGTAAATGTATGTGGCCTCGAAGCGAAGGGCAACACGAAGTTTGGCCGTGAGTGATGCGATGCCTGCTTTTTTAGAGCTTCTGAGCTATTCCCCATGGCAGTTGTGCCTTGCATGACCGTTTTGGCGAATGGCGATGGCTCGATTAAAAAGAGGAAACAGAGCGGGCTTTACGCAGACTCCGACTTCCTCTAACCTGAGCGGATGGGACCTCTGCTGATTGCTTGTGCCCCGAGTTCAGGAAGCACCATGCTCGCGGACTTGCTGGACAGCATGCCGGACATTGTGTGTGGACCGGAGAGCTTCCCCCTACCAGGGACAAGCGCCATCCGTCGGTGCCCGTGTCGGCTGGATCGGCCATGATCAAGGAAACGGGAATGCCGGCGGTCCGGCAGACGCGCAGGGCGTTCACCGCGGCGGTGCCGTTGCCGACCAGGGCCAGGGAGCGTGCGGTCGTTGCGGTCATCGTCACCAGGGGAATTTCATTCCCAATAATTGTTCAAGGCGCCGGTTGTGCGGCCTGAAGTATTCCTCGAGGGATTTGCGCAGCTCCGGATCCATCGGACTGTAGGTGCCCTGTTTGAAGACAGGGAAATCATTTCTTTCAATGGCCGGCACTTCCAGAAATTCGCACACCCGACCGAGTGTCGCCCGGGGATCGGCATAAAATTCCTCGCTGGTGGTGATGAAGAATTGGTCCTTCGGGAAATGGCGGAACCAGTTCTCGAGCTGTGTTGCGTAGATGCTGCGGTCCTTGTAGGCGAACAAATGGTGGACCTCGGAATAAAAGAAGGGGTCCTGCTCGAAATTGCTTTTTGCCGCGGGCAGCAGCTTTTCTTCCCGGTTCAGGGCCGCCGCGATGTCCAGCGTCTCGTGGCCGCGGTTCTTGTTGTGCTGGTAGTGGGAATAGGTCCGCTCGACCGGATCCCGCAGAAGGACCAGCAGCTTCATGCCGGGATTGAACCGGTGGACCCTTCCGGGAACGTGGGGATGGTGCAGGTAATAGGGGCTGGCCTCGCCGGTGATTCTTTTTTGCCGCATGAGGTGTTCGCTGCCCCACTTGCGGAAAGCGTACTGGAAATGGCCCCGGTACCAGTTGTCCCCCTTGTCAAAGTTCAAATCAAAGTAATGGACCTCTTTCCTGCTGGCCGCGGCGATGTTCGGGTGTTGTTCGAGGTAGCGGTAGAGGGATGAGGTGCCACACTTTTCTCCGCCAATGATCAAAAAATCCGGCCGCAACCGTACCGGGCCGGTCAACCAGCGGTGTTTCTTAAGATTGTAGATGATCCGGCTCATGATCCCTTTTCCCTCCCATTGGATTCCAGCATGCTACCGGGGTTTCGCAACCAAAGTTACCTGATCCATGAAACGGTCCGAAAAGGCCCGCCAGCCATGGTGGGTGGTCGCCCACAGCCTGGCATGACGGCCCATTTCCGCGCGTGTTGGGTCATCATGATGGAGGAGGCGGATGCGATCCGCGATCATGCGGAGATTCTCCCGTTCCACCAGGAAACCTTCTCGCCCCTCTTCAATTTCCACCCCCGAAAGGCGGGTGGTGATCAGGGGCAGGCCGCTCGCCGCCCCCTCCAGGAGCGACTTGGCCAGTCCTTCATTCCGGGAAAGGAGGATGATGGCGGAACACTGGCGCATGATATCCGCGATATCCTCCCGGTGGCCGAGGAAGCGGATCCCGTGTTCGCGGGCCGGTTCCACGAGGTGTTGGTTTTCCCGGGGTATATCCCCGACAATCCAGAACTCGGCGTCTTTCAATCCGGCCAGTTTCCAGGACTCGATGGCCTGGACGATGCCTTTCCGTTCGTTGGCCCGGCCGCAAAACAGCAACCGGAACACGCCCGGCCCGTCGGCGGGCGGGTGGAAGGCATCCAAATCCGCGCCGCGTCCGATGGACACCACCGCATCTTCCCTGATTCCATGGCGGATGAAACTGTCCCGTGCCGTGGAAGAAGCGGTTAAAATCCGTTTTGCCAGGCTGTATTCCTCCGCGAGGTAGCCGAGGCCGAACAGGGGCCACCGGGTCTTCCTTGCAGGATCATGGAAAGCGGCGGCATGTTGGTTTCCGCAATTCAGGACGCAGGGGATGTCCCGTAGGCGGGCGGTCTGGAAAACGCGCCGCGCCTGTTTCGACCATGAGATGACCAGGTCGTATTCCCTTTTGGGAAGATGGCGCGCCGCGATGGCGGAAGCCGCCCGTTTCTGGAGCGCGTAGTACAACCGGGAGGGAAGCCAGGAAAAAAAAGAGGCCGGGTTCCATCTTCCGCAGAGGGGATGGACGCCGGGAATGGCCGTCCTGGAGCGGGATACCAGGTCCACTTCCCATCCGGACCGGACCAGGGCATCCAATTGCCTGAGCACGACTTCATCGATGCCCCTTCCCGTGAGCTTGCTGGAAGTCACATAGAGACAGCGCCGTTTGCGGGGTTCAGTTTCCATGTTGCCGGGCCAGCTCCATGATTTTGGAAAAGACCCGCATGGGATCGAGGTCTTCCATTTTGGGTTTGGTATCCGGGCCGGGCGAAGCCGCGCTGAGGGCGACCTGTCCGGGAGCGGGGGTGTGCCAATCGTCCGAGCGGGTGGGGCCGAACAAGGTGACGCATGGAACCTTGAAAGAGGCGGCCAGATGGGAGGCCGAACCATCCACCGCAACAACCATGTCCGCCCGGCTGACCAGGTGGAGAAAGCCCTTCAGGTTCAAAGCTCCGCAGAGATTGGTGATGGCCTCCGGGGATTGCTCCTGGATGGAGCGGCAGTGTTCCATTTCGGAAAGGCCGGTGCCCCCGCTGAGGATGGGCCGGGGGAAACCCGCATCCTTCATCAGGCTGACCAGCCGGACCCAGTGTTTTGCGGGCCACTCCTTGCGCCGGAGTGAGGAACCGGCATGCAGGAGGATGTACGGTCCGGATGGATCCGACTTTGCCGCCCAGGAATCCGGCGGCCGGGAAAGTTCCGGGGGATTGAATGCGGATCCGGGAGTGTCCGCCACCGCCTGCCAGTAGGCACGGGCGCGGTAAACGCCCTGCGAACGCCGGACCCGGACCGTTTGAAAAACAAACCGGTGGTACCACCGTTCATTTTTGGGATCGGTCAGGCAGAGGGTCTTTTCCCCAGCCGGCAGCATCAGGGCTTTCCAGGCGGTGCGGCTGCCGGGCTCGAACGCCCACAGGGAGCTGGCCCGGCTGTTGGTTTCGTGCGACAGGATAGGTCCCATGAGTTCCACAAGGGGTTCGAATCCGGAGCGGTGGTGGAGCATCACCGGGGCGCCGGATTGGCGGGCCAGTTCCGCAAGGGCGGGCTGCAAGAGGACGGTATCGCCCAATTGTTTATAAAAAACCACCGCGGGCTTCACGACCGGTTTGCCTTCCTGCGGGCCGGAAGCGCCTGTGCGGTTATGGGTCATGGTGGCGCGCCGGGGGTCAATGTCCGGGTCCGTCCAGCAGGCCGGGAACCTCGGGCCAGATTTTCTCGTCATCCGAGGCCGCAACAACCGGGCGGGCGGGCAGTTTGTTGATCGTGTCTTCGCACGACAGCAAATTTTGTTTCATGTGCGGAGTGAGGAAAAGATCCCAGCCCCTTTTTTCCATGTAATTCCAGACGGCGCGCGAGAGGCGCACCCGGCGTATCCAGGTTTCGAACCGTTCGGATTCCGTGGCGGCCAGTTTGCTGGGCTTCATGTGGCTGAATCCGCCGACGTGGCACCCCAGGGTGGCGGGGGCCAGGTTTAATATCCGGTATCCGAGCAATTGGGCCCTGAAAGAGGCGTGCATCATGCTGTCGATCTGGTGGCCGGTATCGATGCGTGCGCCGGGAAACTCGCGCTCCAGTTCCCGCACCCATGCCGCGTCTTTGGATTTGTCCTGCCGGTTGAGGTCAAGGTGGAGGCGCGGGCGCAGGGTGAAGAGAATGGTGTTGACCGGGGAATACGTTTTCCCGGCAAAGGTGGTCGTGCGCCGCAACCTCATCTGGGAGGCGACCGAATAGACATCCGGGAGCGAAGCCTGGCCGAGGTTTTTCCCCCAATCCTGTCTGGTGAGGAAAAAATCGGCGTCCACGACCGCGAGGGCCGGCTCCGAAGAAAAAAGTTCGCAAACCCGGTTCACCATTCTCTGGTGCCAAAACCCCGGAATTTTTTCCCCGGTCTTCACGCCGAAAATCCCGCAGGTGGGATGGGTGCCCGGCACTTCCGCCAGCCACCCGGCGGCATTGCGCGCCGTCTCCTGTTTGAGCCCGTCCAAGTGGACATAGATCCGGCAGCCCAGCGTCCGGGCGAGGCATTCGGCCGAAAGCCTGGCGTAGGGAATGGAGTAATCCCCCGCACAAAGAATGTGATGGGAATATGGGCTCATGGAATAGGGTTTGTGCGGGAATGCATCGGGTCTTGTGCCGGATGGTGCGGTTGTTACGGGGAACCGGTTCGGGCCAGGAAAGGTTGGATGCGTGACTTCAGTGTGGAAGCGAACAACTGCGCTGACCGGCCCTTGTGGTCGCCCAGGGTGGCGAGCAGGCATTTTTCCCGCGCCGGCGCGTTGCAATGCTTGTCCGCGAGGCAGGAGGTCAGGTGGGTGACCAGTTCCGATTCGGAAGAAGCAATGAAAACGGCCTCATACGCCATCATGTCCTTGATGTGTTTGTCGTTGAGGAAGCGGCGGATGGATTTCTGGATTTCCGGGGTTCCCCCGTTCTCATCCGCGGGATCGAAGGCGCAGGCAATGGATGGGGTGTGGTTGGCCATGGCATCGAGAACCGTGGTGGAAAAGAGGCAGACCAAAACGGAGCTGTAACGCATGGTGGCGGCCAGCATCATGGGGCGGCCCATGTCCGGCTCCATGCCCTCAAGGGAGGCATCCGTGGTCTGGATCCGGACATGCGGTTCGTTCTTGAGGCGCTGGTAGATGGCGGCGTCATCCTCGCGGTGGATCCGGACCAGGAAATGGGTGTTTGCGGGCAGTTTGCCGTTCTTGACCGCGTTGAGCATGATGTCGAGGTAGCCGTCCTGGCTCTTTTGCCGGACGGCGGGCGAGGTTGCGTAACTGACCACCGGCACGTTCTCCGGGAGCTGCATCTGTTTTCTCCAGGAAGATTCGGTGGGGTAGAGCTGTTCCGCCCAATACATGTCAAAGCTGGGAAGTCCGGTGGTCTGGATGCGGCCGGCGGGGAGCTTGTGGAAATTCGCCGCTTCATTCTTCATCAGGTCGCCCCACACATACATGTCGTGGGGGTAGGTGTAGAGGCCCCCGCGGATGGTTAGGTTGTCCCAGCTCTCGATGACCGCCCCCGTATAGAGGCCGCGCCGCTTCGACCAATTGAGGACGTTGGCCGTGGTGTCGATGGGATTGGAGATCAGGACGCCGCAGGGGTGGTATTTTTCACACAGCTTGTCGCCCTTGGGCCACCGGGAAAAAAATTCCTGCAGCCGCTCCCAGAACCAGACCGGCAGGGGCTGGAGCAACCTGCCGATCAGGAGTTCCACCCAGAGCACGGCCTTGAACCGGCCGTCGTACCCGTGGCGGATGCGCACCGCCTGGTAATCAATGCGGGACCGCCAGATGTAGGTGACGAGGCGTTCAATCCGCCGCATCATCCCGGAGTGGGGTGCGGCGCCGAGTTCTTCAAACTCGACATCGTCCCCGAATGCTTTTTTGATCCCGTCCCGCTGGTCGGGTTTGACGCCAAAGGCAATCACGCGGAAGCCCTGCTGCACCAGGGCCTCAATGACGCCGCCCTTGCCGAAATTGCGTACGGCCTTGGTCAGGTTGAAGATGTAGAAAAGGGTGGCTGGTTGGCTCATAAGGACATTCCCTGGCGCGCGGCAAGGGAGGCAAAAAGGGCTTTCTTGCGCAATAAATCGTCAAAGCTTCCCTCTTCGACCAGGCATCCCTTGTCCAGGACCAGGATCCGGTCGCACAACTTGAGGGTCGAAAGCCGGTGGGCCACCATGATCACGGTGCGGTGCTCCGCCAGTTCGTCGATGGCCTTTTGAACCTCCGCCTCCGAGGCGGAATCCAGGGCGGCGGTGGCTTCATCGAGGATGAGGATGGGCGCATTGCGGACGAAGGCCCGGGCGATGGAAAGGCGCTGGCGTTGTCCGCCGGAAAGGCTGACCCCCCGTTCGCCGATGCGTGTCTGATAGCCCTCCGGCATCTCGAGAATGAAATTGTGCGCGTGGGCCGCGCGGGCGGCCTGTTCCACCTCCTCCTGTGTCGCCCCGACCCTGCCCAGTGCGATATTGGCGCTCACGGTGTCGTCAAAAAGCAGAACCTCCTGGCTGACGAGGGCCATTTGGGTGCGCAAGTCCGTGGTGGAAATATCCTTGAGGGACAGGCCGTCCACGGAAATGGAGCCGACCGTGGGATCGTAAAAGCGGAACAGCAGGTTGACGAGGGTGCTTTTTCCGGAGCCGCTTTCCCCGGCGAGGCCGATTTTTTCGCCCCGGCGGATGACCAGGTTGAAGTTGCGCAGGACCTGGTTGTCTTTGTATGCGAAAGAGACGTTATCAAGGCGGATTTCCCGCTGGAATCCCGGAAAGGGAAGCGGATGGGTGGGTTCGGTGACGGAGGGTTTCTCATTCATCGTCTCCTGGAGGCGCTCGATGCTGATCCGCGCGTTCTGGCAGAAGAGATGAACCTTGGTGAGTTTCTTGAGCGGGCTGGCGGCAAAGGCGATGCCCGTGAGGAATCCGACGAGGTCAGAAACTTCCCGGTGGGTGAAAAAGACAAAAACGAGGATGATGCCTATCCCAAGGCTGGCGAAAACCTCGACCAGGGGATTGATCATTTCCGTCGCCTTGGCCATGCGCATGTTGTAGCCGATCATTTCGCTGCGGAAGCGGAAGAAGCGGTTTTCCATCAGCTCCTGGAGGCTGAAGGCCTTGATCATGCGGATGTTGGCGATCATCTCCACGAGAAGGCTGCTGAACTTGACCTCGGTCTTGTTTTTGCTCTTGGATGCCTTGCGGACTTTCCGGCCCAGAATGCCCATGGGGAGCACGGTGGCCGGCAGGATCAGAAGGGTGGCGAGCAGGAGCTGCCAGTCGAGCCAGGCGAGGGAAATGAAGATGCCCAGCAGGGTGGTGGGCTCCTTGACCAGGTCGGTGACCCCCAGGTTGACAAAGTAGTAGATGGCATCCGTGTCCGAATTGATGCGCTTGGTCAGATCGCCGGTTTTCGAGCGGTTGAAATAATCGACGGAGAGGCTGTTGATTTTTTTGACCATGAAAAAGCGCATGTCGTTCAACATGCGCTCACTGACCCATTTCATGAAATAGCTGCCGGCGTATCCGAGGCCGCCGCGCATCAGTGCCAGGCCGGGCAGGAGAAGGATCAGGCCGGTGATCTGGGTCGTGGTCAGCGGGGTGCCCCAGCGGGGAAGGAGGGCATCGGCGGTCCGGCCGCCCCAGACCCTGGCGGGCGCGGTTTTTTCTTTCAGGTAGTTTTCCCAGGCAACCGGGACGATTCCCGTTTTCTTGTGGACGGGCGGGGCTTCCTGGACCAGGGCGGCCGCGGGGACGGGCTCCGGGGTCAGGCGCTCAAAAAGCGACTTCATGGCAAAGATAAAAAGCGCGTTGGAGAGTCCGAAGACAATGCCCAGACCGATGCCCCAAAACAGGCGGATTTTATATTTTCGGAGAAAGGGCCAGCCAAAGCGCCAGGCGAACAGGAATGAATTCATGAAGTGCTCTTTGAAACGTCAAATAGCGGCGAAAGACTACACTTTGACCCCCAAGAATGACAAGCACATTGGCCCTATCGGACCAGGGTCGCGGCAAGGGATTTCCGGTCCAATTGGTAGGCTTGCAGCACCTGCTCGTTGGTGCCGCAGCAAGGAACGTCATCCAGCCCCAATCTCGTTACAGGAAGGGCGGAACCGAGCTCCGCGAGGGTCCGGGCGACCAGATCCCCCTGGCCTCCGTGGCGATAGTGATTGTCAAGGGTGACGACTTTCCGGACACCGGCAACGGCGCGGCCCAGCCATTCCGGATCCACCCGGTTCAGCCACGGCAAATTGATCAGGCGGATGTGGATGCCTTTCCTGGAGAGCTCTTCAGCGGCGTGCCAGGCTTCCGTCAGGAGGACCGGGCCGTAACCGATGACGGCCACCTGTGCCCCCTCGCGCAAAACCACCCCGCGGCCGCAGTCCGGGAAACAGTCCGGCGAGGGATATGGAATATCGACGGGAATGCTGGTGAGGCGCAAATAGGTGGAATGGGGATTGGTGTTTGCGGCCCAATCCACGGCGGCCTCGACCTCGCGTTCGCAGCACGGCTCGATCAGGGTCAGGCCGGGAATTTGGGAGAGGATGGCGATATCGCGCACGGATTGGTGGGAATGGCCGGGCCCGCCGGGAATGGCACCGGCGAGGGAGCCGACGTAAATAATTTTAGAACGCTCCGTGGCGTTGTTGTAAATTTGCTCGTTCGCCCGCGGGGTCAGGAAACAGGCGAATGAATGCACCACCGGAAGGTAGCCTTCGCGCGCCAGGCCGCTCGCGCTGGAAACCATGTCCATTTCCGCAATTCCGCATTCGATGAAGCGCCCCGGGAATTTCTCGCTGAACGGGATCAGCCCGGTGTCGAGTACGAGGTCGGCATCGAGGGCGACGAGTTTGGGATTCTTCTCCGCCTGGGCGACGATGGCGCGGCTGTAGGCATTGGCCACGAGGCGCTGGCCGATGGGTGCGGGGCGGTCGGGCAGGTCCACTTCCGTGAGCTTGAGCGGTCCGGCAACAGCTTCAAGGCGTCCCCGCAATTCGGCGATGGCCGCGGCAAAGTTGTCCGGGCTGGGGGCGCCGCTGTGGAATTTGTAGAACTCGAACTCCCCCGCGGCCGAGGTTTTTTCCATGAACGAAACGCCGTGGCCCTTGATGGTGTCGGCGATGAGGATTTTCGGCCGGTTGGTGACCTTGCGGAAACGTTCGAACACAGTGCGGATGGCGCCGAAATCATGGCCGTCGCAGCGGGCGACTTCCCAGCCGAAGGCGGCGAATTTTTTCTCCAGGTCGCCGAGGGGGGAGACATTTTCCACCCAGGTGTCCGACTGGATTTTGTTGTGGTCGACGATGACGGTGATCTCGCCCATTTTCCGGTTGGCGGCACCCTGGAGGGATTCCCAGATCTGGCCTTCCTGGAGTTCGCCATCGCCGGTGAGGACGAACACGCGGCGCTCCTCCTTGGAGAGGCGGGCGCCGAGCACCATGCCCTTGGCCTTGGAGATGCCCATGCCGAGCGAGCCGGTGTTGAAGGGCATGCCGGGGGTGGCGACATCGGGGTGTCCGGGCAGGCCGCCGAGCCGGCGGAGCTCGTGGATTTTCCCGAAGGGCAGGCGGCCGAGGGCCAGCAGCACGGAATAGAGGCCGGGGGCGTCGTGGCCCTTGGAGGAGAAATAGACATCCCGGTCCTGCCGGAGTTCGTTCAGGTAGAGCCAGGACACGAGGTCCATGGCGCTGAAGGAAGATCCGATGTGGCCGCTGCCCGCACGCATGATCATGTAGAGCGTGTTGAGACGGCAGGCGTCCGCCAGGAGCGCGGTGCGGACCGCGGCATCGGCCGTGATGCCGAGCAGGCGGTTGATTTCGGGCTGGTCGATGTAGTGCAGTTTCACAAAGTGGGATGGTTAGGGAAGGGCCGGCAGGCGGGCCAGTCCCCGTTCGATGAGGATTTCGGCGAGCAGGAAATCCTCCGGCTTGTTGATGTCGAAGCCCTCGTGGCCCTGGGTCAGGAAGGGGATGATTTTCGAGCCGGCGATGGATCCGAGTTCGAGGGGCGTGCGGGTGTGGGCGATTTCCAGGCTGGCATTCTGGGCATAAACCCTGGGCAGGGCCTGGTAGGCCGAGCTGTGCCAAGGTGTCGCGGCCCCGCCATCGTCGAGGAACGGGCGCATCAGGGTTCCGTCATCCCCGAGGATCCACATTTTTCCGGGGTGCTGTTTGCACAATTCCACCGCCCGGAGGGAATCGGCCCCGGGCACCGCGCGGAATTGGTCCCATGCGCGCTGGATGGTTGAGGGCAGGCGGAAGGGACTGGTCGGGCGGAGAAGGGCGAAAGCTTCCGGCGCTTCTCCCAGGCGTGCCAGTTCTTCAAGGGTGAACCGGACCCATTCGATGTCGGGGGAGAGGTCGCCCGCCATTTCCGCCGGCCGCAGGAAGGGGACTTCCGCGCCGTAGCGTCGGGCGATGTCGGCGATGTCCTCCGAATCGGTGGACACGATCACGCGCTGGAACAGGCCGGAGGTGCGCGCCGCGGCGATGGTGTAGGCGATGAGGGGATGGCCCGCCAACGGCATGACATTCTTGCCCTGCAACCGTTTGGAACCGGCGCGGGCGGGGATGAAGGCGTGGACGGCGGACATGGTCAAAGTTGGGAGGGATCGAGATTGAGGTAAACATCCTTCAACTCGGAATACACCTCGAGCGCCTCCGTGCCGGGCTCGCGCGTTCCGTTGCCGGAGAGGCGCGTCCCGCCGAAGGGCATGTGGGGCTCGGAGCCGAAAGTGCCGCCGTTGACCGTGACCACTCCGACCGAGGCCAGCTCGGCGAATTTCATCGCGCGGTTGATGTTGCGGGTGTGGATGGAGGCGGTGAGTCCGTAGGGTGAGTCATTGGTGAGGGAAAGGGCCTCCGCGAAATCCTTCACGGGATAGAGCGCGGCGATCGGGCCGAACATTTCCTCGCAGGAAAGCGGGTCGCCGGTGGCGACATTTTCCAGGAGGGTGGGCTCGAGGTAGCAGCCCGGGCGCTTGGGCCGGGTGCCGCCGTGCAGCACGCGCGCACCGCGGGAGCGGGCGCCGTCGAGGGCGGCCAGCATCTTCGCGAGCTGCCGCTCGTTGATCACCGGGCCGAAGTCGTCGCCGTCGGCCGGACCGACTTTGAGCTGCCGTGTTTTTTCCAGCAGCTTCGCCTTGAAGGAGTCGTAGACGGATTCAAAAACGAGGATGCGACTGGCGGCGGCGCAGCGTTGTCCGGCGTTGCTGAAGGCGGACAGGACGGTCCACTTGACCGCGTTGTCGAGGTCGGCGTCGTCGCAGACCACGAGGGCGTTCTTTCCCCCCAATTCGAGGGAGATGCGGGCCAGCCGCGGGCCGGCCTGTTCCATGATGCGTTTGCCCACGGCGCTGGAACCGGTGAAGGAAATGACATTGACGCCGGGATGGTTCACCAGGGGTTCGCCGGCGGCGGGTCCGAGGCCCTGGAGGATGTTGAGGACGCCGTCGGGCAGGCCGGCTTCTTGGGCCAGCTGGCCGAAGAACCAGGCGGTGGCGGGGGTGTCCTCGGCGGCCTTGAGGACGGCAGTGTTGCCGCAGACGAGCGCGGGGAAGACTTTCCAGGCCACATTGGCAATGGGAGTGTTGGCGGCAATGATCAGTGCGGCCACGCCGCGCGGGCGGCGGACGGTCATGGCCTGGCGGTGGGGCTGGCCGCTGGTGGTGGTCCGGCCATAGAGGCGCTGGCCTTCCGAGGCGTAGAACAGGCCGAGCTGGGCTGCGCCGCCGGTTTCGCCGAGCGCGTCCTTGGGGGACTTGCCGGTTTCCGCGGCGACGATGGAGGCCATTTCGTCCTGCCGGGCGAGGAGGAGGTCGACGAGCTTGTGGAGGATCATCCCGCGCTGCACGCCCGGTGTGGCGGCCCAGGCCGCCTGGGCGGCACGGGCTGCGTCCACGGCCATGGCCGCGTCCTTGTCGTTTGATGCAGTGATCTGCCAGAGTTTTTCGCCCGTGGCCGGGGAGATTTTATCGAGGGTTTTCCCGGTGGCCGAGGGTTGTTGTCGGCCATTGATCCAGTTGGGTATGATTGCAGGAATATTCATGATGGTAGTTTCACCACGCTGTGAATCCGCCGTCGACGACGAGGTTGGAGCCGGTCATGTAGCGGGAGGCGTCGGAGGCGAGGAAGACCACGGGGCCGGTGTAATCCTCGGGGTCGGCCATGCGGCCGAGCGGGACCTTGGGGAGGTAGTTTTTGAGGAATTCTTCCGGCTGGTTGTTGAAGACGCCGGCGAAGGTCAGGGTATTGACGCGCACATTCTTTGGCGCCCAGTAAGTGGCAAGGTATCGCGTGAGGTTGAAGAGGGCGGACTTGGAGGCGGAGTAGGCCACGGGTTTGAAGAATTCCTCCCCCTTGGTGCGGCGGAAGTCGTAGATCCGCTGGTCGGGCGAAACCATGCCGTAGATGGAGGAGATATTGATGACCGAGCCGCGCCCGGCCGCGGCCATGGCGCCGCCGAAGACCTGGCAGCACTGGAAGACGCCCTTGGTGTTCACGTCCATGACCTGGTCCCAGGAGCTTTCGGGGTAGTTTTCGAACGGGCCGTTTTCCGCGGCGGTGGACCCGGGTGGTGAGTCGAGGGCGGCGTTGTTGACCAGGATGTGGGGGGCTTCGCCCCAGTGGTTGAGGATCGAGGCAAGGGCTTTTTCGAGGGATTCCCGGCGGGTGACGTCGGCGGAGGTGTAGAACAGGTTGTCGTCAGGGGGCAGTTGGGCGTCTGCAGGCAGATCGGCCACGGCCACGCGGGCACCGGCGTTGCGGAGGGCGAGGGTGAAGGCCCGTCCGAGCTGGCCGAGGCCCCCGGTGACCAGGGCGATCCGGCCGTTCAGGGAAAACGGGTTGGTGGACATGGGATCAGCTTGCCGTGAGAACGCGGTGGAAACAATCGCAGATCTCGCGCACGGCCCCCCGGCCCCCCGGGGTGCGGGTTTTCCAGCGGGCGGGGCGGATCACGTCGGGGTGGGCATCCGCGACCACGATGGGCAGTCCCACCG